>Ga0155498_16_pt1 | contig 24776 bp, 24 predicted proteins | sample RifCSPhighO2_12_FD_107156 | JGI IMG/M metagenome (GOLD analysis project Ga0155498, IMG submission 107156) | Candidatus Doudnabacteria bacterium RIFCSPHIGHO2_12_FULL_42_22 | reverse complement strand
CAGTCTTCATCTACTGGGGTATCACCATTGTCATCGACTTCGGTTACTCCAATGGAATCATTAGGTAAGACTACTTCTGCGTTACCTGTGGAGTCTGTGGTGATGGTAACAGCAGTATTACCAGCAGATCCTACAACTATGGCTCCGGCATCTGCTAATGACAGGAGGTCATTCCCGGCATCATCTTCAAAGACTATGGTACCAGTGTTAGAGACTTGGATCTGGGTTGATGTATCTGCAAAGAAGAGGTTAGAGTCCCAGGAGTCACCGATCTGTAATGCACGCTCAATCACTGTACCATCAGCTGATGTAAGACTAGCGATATTGATAGCAGCTACTATATCTACATCTCCTGTGGCACCAGAGGTAACATCAATGTTGATAGCTGAGATAGTATCTGCACCTCCATCATTACCAAGTGTTAAGTTAAAGTCTCCTAAGGAGGATGTATTAATAAGGGTATTGGTCCAATCATGAATTCCTACCCAGGAGTAGTTACCAGAGCCTGAGTCCCCTGTGTTGAGTAAATAAACATCAGCGATTTCTGTAGTCCCGATACAATCAGTACAGTTCAGATCTGTAGCTGAACCTGTTAGTGGACCTACGAAAGCTGTGGCAGTTAATGTTCCTGTGGTGGCATCATAAGTTAATCCTCCATCAGTCTTTGCTGCTAATGATCCAGTCGCTGAATCAAACATTGCGATGAAAGAAGTCGCGTCAGTAGAGTCTACTACTGTGACAGTGGAAGCTAAAGTGGCCAGATCGATGGTGACGCTATTTGGAACATCAGCATCAGTGATAGCGGCACAAGTTAGGTTACCACTGGCAACGATTGCATTCGCGAACTGGTTTGCAGCACAATCAGTTGGATCAGCGGCCAAAGCTGTAGCTGTAGTGGCATTTCCAGTAAGTGCTCCGACAAATGAGTTAGCAGTGACAGTGCCATTTGCTCCAGCATCAGCAATTGTTACTAAATCATTTCCTGCATCATCTTCAAAGGTTATTACTCCTGTGTCAGAGACTTGGATCTGGGTCGTAGTGTCTGCAAAGAAGAGGTTAGAGTCCCAATCATTACCGATCTGAATAGCTTTACTAATTGGAGTTGGGGCTAATCCTTCAGGTCCATTCTGAATGTTAATACCAATTGCAGTATCAGCATTGTCAGAAGTTGAAATAAAATCAAGATTAATAACAGCATTAGTATCCGTAGCATCAGCATCATCGCCTTGACTTAAATCGATATACAATGCGTCAACTCCAGTGGTAACAGTATTCGTAAACTGTCCAGAAATTACCGCCAGATCACTTGTTATCGCACTAGTATTGATTAATGAGAAACTCGTTCCGTCAGTGTCAGGAGCTAAAGTAACTTTACCATCAGAATCCACATCAAAGTCAGTGAAGTTAATAACAGCTGTGGTTCCTAAGATAGTGTTAGCACCAATATTGATTGCATTATCAATCTCAGTAGCTGAAGCATCAATAGCATCTACTATTCCTGAAGTGATCCCTCCAGAGTTGGTAATTAAGATAGCATTGTCTACTATGGTAGAACCTGAAGCTGAAGTGTCAACATTATCAAGAAGCAGAAGAGCTTCGGTATTAAGATCTACAGCTCCAGTGTTCGTAGAGAGAGCATTATTAATGACTACAAAATTATCAGTTCCAGCACTTGCGTCATTGTTATCAAAGTTGAATGAGAAGTAGGAACCATCGGTAGCTGAATCAGTCCAGTCCAAGGTTTGAGTAGTAGAGGCGAATTCAATAGCTCCATTACCTGAGGCATCTCCGATTTCATTCCAAGCTACCCCTGCACTACAATCTTGGAACTCAAAGGCTCCAGTACCATTCTCATAGGTAAGACACTCTTCGTCATCCCCTGCTCCTAGAGCTGTAGGTTCATCGATTTCAGATACTCCTATGGAGTCTCCTGGGACTACGAGTTCTGCGTTACCTGTGGAGTCTGTGGTGATGGTAACAGCAGTATTACCAGCAGATCCTACAACTATGGCTCCGGCATCTGCTAATGACAGCAGGTCATTCCCGGCATCATCTTCAAAGACTATGGTACCAGTGTCAGAGACTTGGATCTGGGTCGTAGTGTCTGCAAAGAAGAGGTTAGAGTCCCAGGAAGAGCCGATGGATAATGCTCGAGTGACTGGAGCTGCATCTCCAGCACCAGCTAAGTTAGCAATGTTAATACCATAAAGAGTATCTGCATCTCCAGCACTGTCTCCGGTAACTAGCAAATTGATACCGGCATTAGTATCAGTTGCATCTGCATCATTACCTTGAGTGAATGCGATGGAGAGAGCATCGATGGCATCAGTGACAGTGGCACCAGAAGAAGTTAAGGTTACTAAATCTTCCGTTCTTGCTACTGAAGTTTCTATGTCCAACTTCGCATCAGGAGTATTATCTCCCAGACCTAAATCGTCAGTTGAATCATCCCAGAAAAAGTTAGAGTTATCCTGTTGGAGAATTCCCGAGGCTCCAGCAAATAATACTGATCCTGCGGTTGGAACAAACCAAGTCGGTGCTCCTGCTCCGCCAGAGACTAGAGCTTGGCCAGAAGTTCCGACAGCGGAGAGTTCAAATGAATCAGCATCAGAATAAACAATCGCTCCATTGGATGCGGTGATATTATTATTAGTACCACCTTTATCTAAAGTCAGGACGCCAGTAACTTCAGCGCCTCCCAAAGCAATATTATTATCTAAAATAGCAAACTCTGACGAGGAAATAGTAGCTCCGCCAACTGTCACGTCATTAGATCCTATAGCAATAGCTGTTGCGATTTCCGCATCTGAGACATCCAGTGCTGTCGTGATTGCACCGCCTGTTGCCACATTAATCACTAATCCACCGGTAACAGTAAGATCCGCATCTAAATTCTCCAACAATAATAATTGGCTTGGTGCTTCAGCGTTGGCATTATCAAGTCTCGAAATCGCGACAGTGTTATCAGCCACGATATCAATATCCAAATTCGAATCAGTCGTATCATCATCTAAAACTATATCGATATCGCGCGCATCCGAAGTATTGAGAGTATTTCCACCATCGTAAGCAGCTTGTAGACTAGCAGCTCCTCCACTGACATCCGCCGAACACTCCCATCGAATGTCAGTGACATCATCCCATTTCAAAATTTGTCCATCACTACAACCCTTAAGTAAAGTCAACCCATCCGAAACTGTTTCTAGTCCAGAATTACTAAATGTTACTCCCGCGCCGCCAGCGCTAGTAAGAGTAATCGCATCAGCGTCAATAAATCCAGTTGCTAAAGTTAAAGTGACATTAGACGATCCGGCTTGCAATGTCGATGCGGTGTCTATACTTCCGGCAAGTGCAATATTTCCACTGCCATCCAGTAATAAAATATTATTCGCCCCAGTTCCCGGAATTCTTCCGAGTACCGATCCCGCATTGATCGCATAGCCAGATGAATTAATTTGTTGTCTCGGTGAAAGTGTTTCCCACGAAGTGGTACTGGTATTGTAAACTTCGACTTGCAAAAATACAGTATCGTTATCTTGGAAGTTATATGTCAATGCATCAGGATAACCATTCGCGGTATCACCAATGTTGACATTGAATACTCCATCACTGACAACAAGAGTTATTAAAGTTGGCGCCCCTGCTGGCCAGAGCTGTGTGTCAGGAGCACCCACAGTCGCGTCAGTATAAATAGAAAATTTGAAATCAAAACTTCCTGTTTGCAAAACTCCCGCAGCATTAGTCAATCTTCCCTGATAACTAATTATTTCAGGAACACCTGTCACAGCTTGTGCAGTTTTGGTTTGTAAGAATGTCTCAATCGGCAACAAGTACGGGATAACAAAACTTCCGATGATCGTCGCAATTAAAATTTTAAGAAAAGCTTTGGTCATTGGTTTAGCATTTTCCTGATGACTTGCTTCTCATAGCGACGGTCTCGACGAGGACCAATTCTTAAAACGTCAATAAGCCCTTCTTTTTCCCAATTACGAAGAGTGTTTGGATGAACGTGTAAGAGATGTGTAACTTCCCTGATCGTTAAAAGCTCGGGAAGTTCGTCAAATGACATAAATTTTTATTTTGGTTTTGGTTTCGTGAAACAAAACGCTTCTGTTCTCTTTGTGAGAAACAGAAGCTAGAAAAAAAGCTAATTTTGGCTATTTTTCTTATGGTCTCTCACTTAACTTGTTATTTTGTTTCAGAACTTAACAACGCCTAACAACTAATCTAATGTCATTATAGCAGTTTTAGACCCAATTGTCAACACTTTAAGCACGCAACAATGATCAATGATCACATATCAAGATCCGTACTCTTTAATTCGATAGTTTTCCAAAGCATTGCACCGATTTCATCAGCCATTGTCAAGGATTTTGTGTAATCAATCTCATTAAGATAATCTTCTTTGAAGCAAAACTCTAGCAAATATTTTGATTCTTGTAATGATCCGTAAGAAATCTCTAAGAAATTAACATTAACTTTATTTTTTCTTCTTGCAAATCCTTCGATGTAGTTAAGAATAACCGACAACGAAGCTCTTCGAATTTGTGAAGTCACTCCGTAAAGTTCACTCTTTGGAAATTCTTTGCTTATTTTATAAACAAAGTGGACAAAGAGATCCATCTTGCTTCTCAAATCATTATGAAACATAAAATCCTTTCTCTATTAATAATTTATAAAAAAACAAAGTCGGGTTTCCGACTCTGTTTTATTGTTCCTTGTTACGTGATCTATGTTACGTGTTTAAAATGACTTTGTCAATTAAGCCGTAGCCCTTGGCATCCTCGGGAGTCATGAAGAAATCCCGATCCGTATCATTTTCAATCTTCTTCAAACTCTGGCCTGTGTGCTTAACCAAAATATTATTGATCTGATTTTTTATGCGAAGCATTTCTTTGGTCTGAATCTCAACATCGCGGACTTGACCCTCAACACCTCCCATAACTTGGTGAATCATCATCCGAGCATTTGGAAGAGACATGCGCTTCCCTGGTGCACCGGAAGCCAAAAGCACCGCTGCAGCCGAAGCGGCTTGTCCAATACAGACAGTGATGATATCTGGTTTGACGTACTGCATGGTGTCATAAATCGCCATCGCTGCTGTCACTGATCCGCCTGGAGAATTGATGTAGAGCTTTATTTCTTTTTTTGAATCTTCGGCCTCCAGAAATAATAATTGTGCGATTACTAAATTAGCCACATGATCATCGATCATCTCGCCCAAAAAAATAATTCGTTCTTTAAGCAGTCTTGAATAAATATCAAAAGCTCGCTCGCCGAACTGGGATTTTTCTACCACCATTGGGATCAGTGGCATGGTTGGTTGTATTGTTTTATTCATAGTGATTTTATTAATTGCGTTTAGAGTTATTCGGCAGCGCTGCGCGTATCGGCAAACGTTAAACGATACGCGTGGCGCCGACGACAACCGTTAACCGCTACTTATTCTCTTCTTTTACTTCTTCAACCACTTCAGGGCTTAGCTCTTCCGAAGTAACTTCTGACTCCGCTTCACCACCTGAAATTTTTTCTTCAGTGATATCAATTTTCCATCCAGTCAATCTGGCTGCCAGGCGAACATTCTGTCCTGCTTTTCCAATTGCTAGTGATAATTGATCAGAAAGCACACCGACTTTTGCTTCTTTTAGATCCTCATTTAAAGTCACATTTAATATTTTCGCGGGTGATAATGCATTCGCGATAAATTTCACAGTATCTTCTGACCAAGCGATAATATCAATTTTTTCGCCATTGAGTTCAGACATGATAACTTGAACTCTAGTTCCTCGCTGTCCGACACAGGCACCTATCGGGTCTACACCTTCTTGGGAAGACCAAACAGCAATTTTAGTTCTAGATCCCGCTTCTCTGGCAATCGCTTTAACTTCGACTACACCATTAAATATTTCTGGGACTTCTAATTCAAATAATCTGCGAACAACATCTGGGTGAGAGCGAGAGAGGGTAATTTTCGGCCCTTTGGCAGTAGGTTCGACGTGTAAAATCAAAACTTTAATGCGAGCCCCAATCGAATATTTCTCACCTTTGATTTGTTCTGATGGGAACAAAACACCTGTAGCCTTCGTTAGGTCGACTAGCACAGTTTCTCCTTCAATTCTCTGTACTACACCCGAAACTAGCTGTCTTTCTTTAGCTTTGAAGTCCGTAAATAACACACCGCGTTCAGCTTCGCGAATTTTCTGAACAATTACTTGCTTCGCAGTTTGAGCAGCAATTCGGCCAAATGTTGCGCCAGTTTTCGGAGTAATATCGATTTTAATTTCATCCCCGACTTTCGCGCCTTTCTTATGAGCTTTGGCTTCCTCAACAGTAAATTCCTTAACTGGATCTTCAACTACTTCTACAACTTTCTTTACATCAAATACTTTGGTAGCCAAAGTTTCAGGGAAAAATTCTACAACAATATTCTGATCTTTTTTGCCATAATCTTTGCGAAAAGCCGCAGCTAAAGAAACCTCAATCATTTTGAGAATCTCTGCCTTATCTAAATCCTTTTCTTCAGCGATTTGGTTTAGTGCGGACTCGAACTGTTCATTCATGGAAATTGATTGTTAATGCTTTGGTTAAATTTCCTTCTACGAACTACGAATTTTTACGAAATACGAAGTGGACTAACCCTTTCGTATTTTCGTAGTTCTTTCGTACTTTCGTAGCCGGTAGACTAAAATAAACGAGCCTAATGCTCGTTTTAGTCAAGATCTTCTATAGCGTTCTCTAATATTATAACAGGGTTTTCGGAATTGTCAATGTCTACTGCGGCGACGTCAATTCGGTAGTTATAGTCAACAAATTGGGGTTTGGTCTTGAGATAGAGCTTAGCGGTTTTAACTAGCTTTCGTTGTTTGGAAAAATCAACAGCCTCGAATGGTGTCCCAAATTGGTTCGAGCTTCTGGCTTTGACTTCGACAAATACCAGCTCTTGATCTTTGATAAAAATTAAATCGATTTCGCCCATTTGTTTACCATGAGGAAAAATATAGTTTCTTTCGAGAAGCTTGTAGCCTCGCTGCTTGTAATACTGCTCGACTAACCGCTCTCCTTGCTCTCCAAGATTCATAAATCACCCCACCTAACCTCCCCCATTCAGGGGGAGGAACTATATTACTTTCTTCCTGGCATGTACTTACTTTTGACTTGTTCCCTGCCAAACTCAAATAACTCTCTTCGATAATTGAAAATTAAATATTTCAGAATAAACAATAACCAAACTATTCCGGCCAGGAAAATCAAACCTGCCCAATAGCGTCTCGCGAATAGTGGTGTATTTTCATATCGAAACACAGACCAAATAATGCCACTGATTCCCAGGGTAAAGGTCAGATGCCAAAATTTGGTTAGCAATTTTCGGTGGACCGCATTGCGTACAAATCTTTTCACGATTCGGAGTAAAATCGCTATTGCTAGAATCGCAATAAAGATATAGATGAAAAGTTTATCCGCAACACTTAGTAAAGTTGAAGGCTGAAAATACCAAAAAAATTTATCCATAGTTTTTAGCTAGTTTTAAGTTGTTAGTTATAGCAGTTGGTTAAAAACTAATAACTATTTTCCACACTAATTTCCATAACTTACAACCATTAACTATTTAATAAAGATTAATCCATAATGATAAGAACCCACGTGTAGCGTCCCCGCTGGTTTGAAAGTTGCTTTGATCGCGGCTTTACTAACCTCTGATTCGGTAATTCTAGTTCCTGAAGTTGGGCCCACGGGTCCGGGTTGATCATTCCACTCGACTACCAAAACCTTACCACCACTTTTCAAAACTCGATAGGCTTCAGCATAGATATTTACCAAATTTTTTAATTGATGAGAAATATTCACCAATAAAACCAAATCGACAGTACCAGCAGGAATCTCCTTAATAGCTTCTTTCTGTTCTAAATCAGCTTGAATAGTTCTGATGTTGCGTAGTTTTTTAAGTCTGGCTTCAGCCGCAATATGATCCAAAACAGGTTCCTGAATATCAAGACTATAAACCATGCCTCCATCCCCGACAATTTTGGCAGCAGCTAAACTATAGAATCCACTGCCCGCACCAAAATCTGCCACAGTTTGATTGGACGTCAAACCTGCGGCAAATAAGACTTTTTCCGGATCGATAAATTTTGTGCTCATCGTCTACGAAATTACGAATAGCTACGAAAGTACGAACAGTTACGATTTCGTATTTTCGTACTGTTTCGTAGTTCGTAGATAATTAATTATAAATCAACTAACTGATGCACTGGCTTGATTCCAGTCGACTTACCGGTTAACTCATCCACTGTTATAATAACATAACTTAATTCCGCTTTTGAAGGATTCTCTGGGACTTCGTAGGGGGTCCAAGATTTATTTATGAATCGCTCCAATGAGACTTCTTTTTTCATCCCTAAAACTGAACCTGCTGCTCCGCACATGCCGATGTCGGTAATATATGCTGTGCCCTCTGGTAAAACCTTGGCATCTGCTGTCGGAATATGCGTGTGTGTTCCAACCACAGCGCTTACTTTCCCGGAAGCAAAGTAACCAAATGCAACTTTTTCAGAAGTCACTTCTGCATGCAGATCAACAATTGATGCCACTATGTCTTCAGTTTTATTTTCCTTGAGCCATTTCTCAAAAACATCAAATACCGAACTGATCGGATCAGGAAATTGTTTTTCCATAAACACTTGACCCAAGAAATGGCCGACCAAGACTTTACCTTTTTTCGTCTCTAACGTTATAGCACTACTGCCTGGATAGGTCTCTGGAATATTTGCTGGCCGAACAATAATATCTTTATACTTCGCAAACACCTCATCAGCTAATTCTTTTTTGGAAAAACCGTGATTGCCCGTGGTAAATCCCATAACGCCAGCTCGAATCAGCTCTTCCAATGTCTTCACCGTAATCCCCTTCCCATGAGCTAGATTATCAACATTGGCCAATATCAAATCCGGCTCTTCTGATTGGATGAGCTCTGGTAATGCTTTTTTTACTGCTTGGCGCCCCGGGTTCCCGGCTACATCGCCGAAAAATAGTATCTTTAGCATTTTAGTAATTAGTTATTCGGCAGCGCAACGCGTATCGGTTAACGTTAGACGATACGCGCGGCGCCGACGTACACCGTTTAACGGGCATACTCTATCACTCTCGTTTCCCGAATAACCATGACTCGAATTTCACCAGGATATTTCAAATCCTGTTCAATTTTATTGGCAATGTCTCGGGCGAGTTTGGTCGCTGACCAATCATCGACTTTCTCTGGCTTGACGAAGACTCGAATCTCGCGTCCAGCTTGGATGGCATACACTTTTTCCACGCCTTCAAATCCGTGGGCCAGATTTTCTAATTCTTCCAATCGAGCAACATAATTTTCATAAGTGTCACGGCGCGCTCCTGGTCTCGATCCCGAGATATTGTCCGCAGCATCCACAATCGCCGCCTCGATAGATGTGTATTCGACATCACCGTGGTGAGCTTCGATGGCGTTAACAATCTTTTCTGGCAAATTAAACTTTTGTGCGATTTGTTTGCCGATTTCAACGTGAGTCCCTTCCATGTCTTGATCCAATGCTTTTCCGATATCATGAAGCAATGCCCCTTGTTTGACTGTTAAGACATCAGCCCCAACTTCTTCAGCAATCAGGGCAGCGAGTTTGGCCATTTCTACCGAGTGTTTCAGCACGTTCTGACCATAGCTGGTACGAAATTTTAAACGTCCGACTAATTGCACAAGTTTTGGTGGGAAATTGGCAATGCCTAATTCATAGACAGCTTGCTCGCCTGCTTCGCGGATCATTTCTGAGACTTCTTTCTTGGCTTTCTCAGTGGCTTCTTCAATTTTCGCTGGATGGATACGTCCATCTTGGATTAATTTTTCCAACGCAATTTTCGCGATGTGTCGGCGGACTGAATTAAATCCAGAAATAATCACAGCATCTGGGGTATCATCAACAATAACTTCGACTCCCAACATTTGTTCAAATGTCCGAATGTTGCGTCCTTCTTTACCGATGATTCTGCCTTTCATTTCTTCTGATGGAAGTGTTACCGCAGTGGTGGTTTGTTCACTGGTAACTTCAGAAGCACAACGCTGAATAGCCATAGAAACTATTTCTCTAGCTTTTTTATCAGCATCATCACGGGCGGCATTCAGAAGCTTGTGTGTCAAAAGAGCCAACTCGTCTTTCATCGACTTCTCTGTCGCATCGAGTAGGACTTTTTTCGCTTCTTCGTTATTCAGCCCACTGATTTTCTGAAGCTGCTCCAGTTGCTTTTGTTTCAGCTGGCGCATTTCATCTTTGGTCTTTTCTATTTCCGTCTTTGATGCATTCAAACCTTCTTTCAGTTTCTCGGCATCGTTGACCTTGCGTTCGAGATCAGACTCTTTTTTCGTTAAACGTTCTTCGACACTAATAATTTTATTACGGAATTCTTCTTCAGTTTTTTTACCTTGTTCGACTATCTCCATCGCCTTCGACTTAGCTTCCAACAAAATTTCCTTTTCTTTACTTTTTGCTTCATCCAATGCCCGGGAAACCCTAGCTTCAATCGAATTGACTTGATTAGAGATTTGAACTTTTCGAATAAAATAACCGACGATCAACCCCGCAACAGCAGCACCCAATGCAATTGCGATTTCCATACAAAACCTTTCCAAACTTGGTTGGTTGCGATCTTACCTAAAAACTATTTCAATATTGTGTGAACTGTAAACCCGAAAACAAATGATAATTGCAAAGTTTTACAAATTAAGACGCGAATCAATCAAGATAATCAATAATTTCTTCAATATTTAGCCAGAATGGCTAAATTCAACATACCACAATTGACTGAAATTATCAAGGACGTTAAACTTGAAGAATGATACATCAATTACCCAAACTAAACTATGTTTATGATGCCTTGGAGCCATATATCGATGCCAAAACTATGGAACTCCACCATACCAAGCATCATCAAACTTACGTTGATAAACTCAATGCGACTTTGGAAAAGTATCCAGAATTAGTTGGCCGGCCGCTTGAGGAACTTTTAATTAATTTACAATCCTTAAAAGTTGACGATGCTGATCGAACCGCAATTCGTAACCACGGTGGCGGGCATTTCAATCACTCGCTATTCTGGATGTATCTAGACCCATCAAATACCAAAAATGAATTACTGGCAAAAGAGATTTCCAAAACATTTGGCTCAATTGATGAGTTCAAAAAGCAATTTACAGATTCAGCCGCCAAATTATTTGGTTCTGGCTGGACTTGGCTTGCTCGCAATAATCAAAATTCAAAATTAGAAATTAAAAATTTACCCAATCAAGACGCCCCGATCATATCTGGTTTGCAACCATTACTAGGATTGGACGTCTGGGAACATGCTTATTATCTCAAATATCAAAACCGCCGCCCAGAATACATCGAAAACTTCTGGAAAGTAATTAAATTGATATAACTTCTGGTGTCATTCCGAGCGAGTTTTGAGAATTGATCAAAGCACGAGTCGACCTGCCCGCCATGCCGGCGTGGCAGGCGGGGGAATCACTCCTTTGAGAATTAATCCTCATAAGAGCGATCCCTCCACTTCGCTAATCGCTTCGGTCGGGATGACGTTATACTTGACTGAAAGTTTATCTTAAGTTAACCTTAAGTTGAACATTAAATACTATTTTATGAAAAGAATTGTGGGACTTAAAGAGTTTAGACAAAACGTTGATACCCTAATCAAGCACGTCAATCACGGGAATACTTTTATAGTGCTAAGACGTGGTAAACCTGTATTTGAAGTCTCCCCTGTCGGACCAAACGTCTGGGAAGAAGTGATTGACTTTACCAAAATAAAAAAAGGCGGCGTAAATATCAAGGAACTATTAAACCGTCTCTAATGGATAAAATTCAAAAAGCCTTAAACCGGCTTTCTGAGAAAGAAAAAAGAATAGTTAAAGATATCCTGGATCGCTTACAAACTGATGATGTTATCGGTTTGGATCTACAAAAACTTAAGGGCAATAAAGATATTTTCCGAGTTCGTAAAGGTGACCTCAGAATTATTTACCGAAAGGTTAAACGACAAATCTTTATTCTTGCAATTGAACGAAGATCTGAAAAAACTTATCGCGATTACTAAAAACCGCTCAAGTGAGCGGTTTTTAGTTTAATTTTGTTCTTTTATTCTACCTGTAGAATATTGGTGAATAAGTGAAGCCATTAGAGTTTGGTAAGGAATTCCCTTTTCTAAAGCCTTGGCTTTAATTTTGAGTAAATCTGCTTCCGAAATTCTTAAATTAACATTTTTAGTTTTATTCAAAGCAGCTTTCGCATAAGCTGTATAACGAGCAATTTCTTTTTTTACATTGGGAACTGATTTCAATTCACCATTATTAAAAGCCTTGAGTATTTCTTTTTCTTCTTCATCTAATTCAAAGTATTTCATAAAATTATTGATTAATTATATATTTTTTGGTTGCTGCACGACTCGGATAAATAGTTTTTAAAAATATTTTTTCATTGTCCTCTGCAAATGGCACCACATAAGCATAATTTTCAATCTTTACAACAAACATTCTTTGCCCTCGATATTTTTTCTGATTAGGATGAGGCAAAAGATCGAGTATATACCCTTGGGCTATCACTTCTACTATCATCTCAAAACCTATCCCGCGTTCCACTTTCAGCTGCTGATTCTTTTCTTCATTCCAGACAAAAGGCTTCATATATAACTATTCTATTACAAATGATATGTTTTGTCAAACATATTTTTATCTTTAGCGAGGACCGGATTTTAAGACGAGCGGTTAGAACGTTATTCGTCAGCGCCACGCGTATCGTCTGACGGTTACCGATACGCGCAGCTCTGCCGTAAACCGTCTAACGCTTTTTACCATGTTCTAAACCAATTAGCATTAAGCATAGAGTAATCAATAGCATTAACTAGTCCATCAGAGTTCAGATCTGATCTAGAATTAGTAGTAAACCAATCACTATTTAGAATTGAGTAATCGATGGAGTTAACTATGTGATCTAGGTTGATATCACCTTTGATGGGGGTTGGTGGAGGAGGAGGGGTTGGTGTAAGACTATTTATTTGAAAAACTTCAATCTTGGGATAAGTATAATCCGCTGCAAACATGCTTAGATAAAGCTTCTGCGAAGCTGAATCATAAGCTAACCCTAAGGGTTCAATGCTACTCAATCCAGGTATAGTCCAGGTTGAATAAGGAAGCACTTCCCAAGGTTGTTTCTCTCCTCGAACTACTTTGGCCAATTCATTAGCATCATAAGCCCAGACTTGCACGGAATACGGATAAGTGTGAATACCCTTGGAGGAACCTGTGGGATCGTAACAATATCTATTGCCATCTTCCGCGAAAGTCCCATGCAGTGCTGGATCAGAAGTACCATAACCATAACAGTAGTCACCTGCTCCATGTTTACCAAAAAACAGTACCGAGTCACTTCCTTCAGGCATAACCATGTACTTAGCAGTATCAGCAAGACTATAATCCTGAGTCGTCGGATCTCCATCTCCAAGTGTCGGATTGGTTAATGGATAATAAACCAAAGGTTTAGCTCCTGTGTCACTAATATTATCCGGATCAAATGAAAATGCAGCTGGACCTAGACTGGTTCTGCCAATAATTGGTAAACAACATTGACCGGTAATCATAGGCCCTCCTAGTGCTGCTTGCCAATTTGATGGAATACTTGCCATGGGTCCCGCATAGAATCCCGCACCCAATGGCGATCCCACACGAAAAGGTCCTTGGACTTGGCCAGTCACTGATAAATCCTTTGGACGGATAAAATGAGATAGCACAGTCGTTCCGTTGCCGTCATAGTAAACATAGGCAGAAATGATTAACTTATCCCCCCATGGAAAAGTGCCCCCTAATTGAACATTGGCACCCGGATCACTAATCAATCCCATTTTTCCTTCCAGAGCATCGGTCAAAGACTGGATGACGGTTGCCTGTCCTCCAATTTCCGGAATACTAATTTCGCCAACCTTCTGGTACCAAGGATGCCCCACCATAAACAATGAATTGTTTGTTGGATTGTAACTCAGAGCTGTTCCACTATAATCAAAACCATAATATGCATCACTGACGTATGGAACTTTAAATGAACCAAGATGTGTTAGATTATTTGATTGCAACAAAGTAGCCGACGCAAAACTCGGCATCAATAATAGAGGTACCAATAAAATTGTTATGCGATTTTTTACCATGTTCGTAACCAATTAGCGTTTAATAATGAATAATCTATAGCATTAACTATCTGATCCCGATTTAAATCTGATCTGGTGGCAGATGTGAACCAATCCGAGTTTAATATAGAGTAATCTATGGAGTTAACGATGCGGTCAAGATTAATATCCCCAACTACTGGGGTCGGAGATGGCGGAGGAGGTGGGGGAACTGGAGACGGGCTTGGTGAACCACTTAAACTAATTGCCATACTTCCTGTAAAATCGCTTGGATTTAGTTTCGTCATTAGCCAATCATAAGATGATTGTGCATTTGGCAGCCCTAGTTTTATAGCTATAATCAAAGAAATTCTTGCATCAGGTCCGTAATAACCACTAAATAGGTCTGCTGGACCAAAGTAGGGATTATTTGCAACGTTCCAATTATATAGATCCGTCATGTTTGTAAACCAACTAACTGTTCCATCTGCTTGGACTAAGCCAGTAACTGGATAGTAAGGTGCCGCATGGCCTCTGGGGTATCCAGGTTCAGAATTAAATAATTTTAACTGATAACTGACTATTCGATCTCTCGTCACCCGACCACCTGAAAATCCTAGGGATAAAGCATGGTCCAAGGCCCAAGCCAAATAATTGTTCTGCCATTGTGGTTGCTGATACACAGGACCCGTCCAATTGGTACCATTAGGACCGGAGTTATAATACTCAAAAGTTGAACCGTAGGGATTGACTTGGTGACCAGTTCTTGCAATCTGACCTGATGCGAATTGATCCATACTATTTAGGTTATTATTGGCCTTATCCATAAAATATGTTTTGAAAGGATCAGAATCGGGCGTTATTACAGCAGCCTGGACTATATTCGTCACCCCCCGAGCTATGCCGCGAGCCGCTCCCTCACAATGCATAATTAAACCATTTGGTCTAAGGTTAGAATAATTAGGTCCACATGCAGGCCAGACTGACAACATCGCCACATTCCCATAAAATTGTGTTTCTTCCATATAATATCGATCACCAGTAACTATATATGGGACATAAGCATAAGAAGAAGCATGCGAATTGTTATATCCGTATAAATTATTTGTAAAATTTAAATTCCCTTTCGGTTCTAGAGGATCACCATACCCTTGAGCTCGACTATCTAAGAAAAAATTCGGACGCTGGTCTAAAGATACCAAAATGCCATTTGATTCTCGGATATGTATAGACCAAGAGCCGGCTTGATTACCACTCAACAAAGTATATTTTCGTAAATTTTGGGTTTTGAACCCTAAATACTGCGCAGTCCATTCTGGAAGCAACGCTAATTCTGGTCTGCCACCTGGATCCCACATATATTGAGAAGTCGCTCCACCTTTTCCTAGGATGCCAAAATCTTCATAAGTCTTGCCGTCCCGTGATCCGACATATGTATTAGTAAAGGAATATGTGGGGTTAGCCATTATACTAAAATCATAAACTGGGACTGATCCAGTTTGAGTATAAGGAGCAAAGTCATGATAGGTTTCTGCTTCGACTAAACCGTTGGTGGCATAAACTTTTCGCCAGCGACTAAGATAAAAATGTTTGATATTACTTTGTGCAAAGACGTTCGAACCATTTACTGTGATACTAACATCATAAGTTACATCATCTCCTCCTGTGACGTCTAACGTATTTTCAACATCAATATCGACTCTGGCTTTGCCATCACTATAAACTCGAGTATCAAAGTAAACTCTTAAAAGTGGATGCGGTGTTCCTCCATTCATGGGAGTTACGATACTTCGCCATTCTTTAACTTGAGTTCCCGAAAGCCATACATCACTTGAAGCACTATTCGGAAGCGTGGCGGTGTAATTTGTTCCGGCAATATTAAAGTTAACTGAAGCAGTAGGAATTGTTGGAGTAAACGAACCTGCTGAAGTAGGAGCTGTATTGATAGCATAACTACCAGCACTAGTAATATTTGCGGTAACCACAGCAAACCTAATTGATCCATCACTCCATCGATTCTTTACATCAGTTTGAGTTTGGAATGATCCAACTTGTAATCCTTGGAAAGCAACACCTTGAGGAACCACCTGTCCAAATGTCGCCCAACCTTGAGTAAAGGTATTGGTTACTACAATTGCTGCTTGGACTGTTTTCGGACTAAATAAAAAACTGCCTGGGAAAATAATTCCCACAAGCATTACAAATAACCCGACTTTAGCAATAAGTTTGCTCATTCAATCTTTATTTAGTTTTCTTTTTATTTTGGTTTCAAACCTGTACTATAACAACATAATTATAGCATATTTTATGCTATTTGTCTAATATAACTGACTATGGGTTCCGATATCAATCAAATGAATGGTTTCATCGTCGAGATATGAAAAAATCACTCGCACATCGCCAGTAACATTGATGCTTCGACAATTTTTGTAATCGCCAGTTAATACGTGATTATGAAGAATGGGATGATGGGGCTCTGCCTCAAATAATTTTCTTCTATTGATAAATTGTTTCTTTACAGAAGAATTTAGTTTATCAAAATGTTTCTTGAACCGTTTACTAACAACGTACTGCATTTATTTGAGCAAAAATTTATCAAGCTCCTTACTGCTAAATGGTCCAAAAGATTTCCCTTGCGCATATTCCTTTCTGGCTTGGGCAATAATTGCTTTCAGACGGGGAGTGATGCGATCAGATTTTTCCACATGAAAAGTTTCGGTATCCACAAAAGTTCTCAGACTAGCTTTGACCAAAGTACTAATATCCAACCCCATCTCTTTAGCTAATTTTTGTGCCTTCTCTTTCGTTTGTTTATCGATTGTAACGTGAATAGTAGTATTCATGAATTTAGTTAATTTAATATATATGAATTATATACATTTCTAATATTTTGTCAATATAGGTACATGTTTGTTTTTAATCTGTTTCATTTTTATCTTGGAGCGAGGTACTTTGTAAAATTAACTCGTGCCGTTCAATCAGCCATATAATTCTGAATGAGTACCTATCGTTATAAAAATTACAATTTCCCCTTCATCTTGGAAAATTGCTCGGTAGTCGCCTGTTATATTTATGCTTCGACAACCAGTATATACCTTGCTGACATCATGATTGTTCAGTAAAGGGTGCATTTTGTTGACCTTAAATAATGCTTGTCTATGAGCAAAAGCAGTTTGGATGCCAGACGGAAGTTTTTTAAACTTTTTCTTAAAAATCCTATGATAGATTATTCTCACAAAATTAGGATTTAAGGTAAGCTATTGCATCCTCCGCGTGATCAAAGGCAGGAGAAAGATTTTTTCCGGCCTTAATATCTTTCAGCGCTTTTTCTATTACTTTTCTGGTTTTATCATTCAATCTTGGCTCTGCAACTAACTGGACATCCAAAGATCCTTTTGCGTAAGCTTCAGTCGCAAGCTTAAGAACCGATGAAAATGCAATTCCTTCATTTTGTGCTCTTTTCATAGCCTTCTCTTTGAGCTTCTTATCGATTTTAAAAATAACTTGAGTAGTCATATTATCTAATTAATTATTCGTATATATACTATATAGTTTAAAACTATATGTCAATACACTCAAGGCAGCAGCGTTATTGTTATGTGGTTCATGTTACATGTTACGTGATTTTTTACCATGTGCGGAACCAGTTAGCATTAAGGATAGAATAATCTATAGCATTAACTAATCCATCAGAGTTTAAATCTGATCGGGAATTAATAGTAAACCAGTCTGCATTGAGAATAGAGTAGTCGATGGAGTTCACGATGTGATCAAGATTGATGTCACCTTTAATTGGAGTTGGTGGTGGTGGAGGTGGTGGAGTGCCGATGGAGGAGTAAACTTTCAACGCTGCATCAACACTATAGGGACTGTTCCCTTGCCACTGGTTCACATGCGTAAGATATATCTTCCCGTCCGGTCCGAGTTCCTGTCCTGCAACACCCCAGATCCCGAAACCTGGCTGCTGCGTGTAGTCAATTAATTGATACGTTGAGGGGTCGTAGCGATATGTGTAGGTCCGTCCCATGCCGGGGGCGGAGAACGATGGATAGCTTTGCCAACCATAGTTCATTTCCCCGGTCCCCATCCACGGCCAATACACAATACCCTCGGGGAGGACTAAGCCGCCAGCGAAGATGTGATCGGAGGCCCAGCGACCTTCCAGAACACCATTGATGAGGCGTGGTTCCCATGCCACCCAATCATCAACATGGCCGGTCAAAAAATAGTTCGGTTCACGAGGAGCTCGTTCGTTCCAGTACTCCAAATTCGCCCCTGGAAACGCGGGCCAACCGTATTCGATGAGTCGCTGACCACTAAGGGATGCCAGTGATGGACCTGACTGTGTGCCTTGTCCTGATTCATAGCCACCAGAACCAAGGTAAGGATCAAGTCCTGGGCCTCGTTTGACGAAGCCAGAAAACTTCTGACGGGTCAATAATGGAAATGCCATCGTCTCGCCATCTTCCGCGTAAATTGTAAGTGGCGTGCCGCCACCGTTGGTGGTATCGTAAAACACTCGTGGTGCAACCCACAACTTACCGCGCCAGAAGATCAGGCCATTGGCATAGCCTTCTTCTGCTGGCCACCAGCCGGGAATGACACGAACCGGATCGACGCGCGGCCATGCGTTGACATCGGTGCCTGTCCCCATTGCTGGGAGGTTGTATTCGACAATCGCGTTGGGCCGGCCCTGGCTCCCAACCATCCACAGTCGCATCGTGTCAAAGTCGATGGCAATCGCACCGCGAGCAAAATCCTCAGCGAGACGCCACCCTCCTAAAAGCTGACGGCCAACAGGAGCCGCTTGTGCTTGAGCCACTGGAGCTTGAAGAATTGTTTGGTGAATTACAAAAAATAACAAGACTAAAAAGATTAGTCCTGTTACGGGTTTCATGCTACGTGTTACGTGATTCTTCACCATGTCCTAAGCCAATTCGCGTTTAATAATGAATAATCAATGGCATTAACTATCTGATCCCGATTTAAATCTGATCTGGAATTAGATGTAAACCAGTCAGAGTTTAATATAGAGTAATCAATTGAATTAACGATGTGATCTAGATTGATGTCGCCTACTATTGGTTGAGGAGTTGGTGGAGGTGGTGGAGGTGGTGGTGGAGTTGGGCTTGGTGAACCACTTAAGCTTATCGCCATTTTTCCAGTAAAATCACTCGGATATAACTTAGTCATTAACCAATCATAAGCCTCCTGCGCTCCAGGCATCCCAGCCTTAATAGCTATGATTAAAGATATACGAGCATCGGGTCCATAGTAACCACTAAATAGATCTGCTGGACCGAAGTTTGGATTGTTTGCAATGTTAAAGGTATATAATTCACCCATCGTCGGGATCCAGGTTATAGTGTTTTCATCAGACATGGTACCAGTAGAAGGGTAATAAGGGGCTGCATGAGCTCGTGGATATCCGACAGCTTCACTGTTAAACAATTTGAGTTGATAGGCGGCAATACGGTTACGAGTGGCCGTACCAGCACTAAATCCTGCAGAAAGAGCATGATCAAGAACCCAAGCTACATAATTATTCTGCCATTGAGGTTGGTGCACCTGGCCATCGGTAAAATATGTATAGTACTCAAAGTTTGATCCATACGGGTTCACATAGAAACCTTTTCTCGTTCTTTGTCCGTTAGAAAATTGATCCAGAGCTACTAAGTTGTTATTGGCAATATTTGTAAAATAAGTCTTATACGCATCCGCATCAGGACTAATCAAAGCAGCATCCACAATGTTTCTTACCGACCACGCAATTCCTCTAGCCTCTTCGCCATCGAGAACTACTCCCCCAGCTCTACAGAATGAATAGTTAGGACCACATGCAGGCCAAACGCTCAATACAGCCATGTTGCCGTAAAATTGAGTTTCGTCCATGTAGTATCGGTCCCCACTGATCAAATATGGAATGTAAGTATAAGATGATGCATGTTGGTTATTGTATCCTGACAGATTGTTATTTAAGTTCAAATTTCCCAGGGGACAATCAGGTCCACCGCCACACCGCGAATCCAAAAAATAGTTCGGGTGTTGTTCACTAGAAATTAAAAAACCATTGCTTTGCCGGATATGAACTGACCAAGAACCTGCTTGGTTACCACTAAGCAGAGTGTACTGCCTTAGGTTCTGGGTTCGAAAGCCAATATATTGAGCAATCCACTCGGGATACAAAGCCAATTCTGACCGTCCACCAGGAGACCACATATCTTGCACAGTAGCTCCACCTTTTCCCAAAATGCCAAAATCTTGGTATGTTCTTCCGTCCTTTGTACCTACATACGTCCCATTAAATGAATAATTGGTATTGGTCATCAAACTCGCGTCGTAATTTGGAATTAATCCAGATGTAATAAAAGGTGAAAAATCATGATATGTTTCTGCTTCGACTAAACCGTTGGTAGTATATACTTTTCTCCACCGGGTCAAATAAAAATGATTTATTCCTGATTGTGAGAATATTTGAGAGCCGCCAATATTAATATTTACATCATAAGTTACATCATCACCTCCAGTGACATCTAACGTATTTTCGACATCTATATCAACTCTGGCTTTGCCATCACTATACACTCGAGTATCAAAGTAAACTCGCAGGAGTGGATGAGGTGTTGCTCCTGCCATGGGAGTTACTACATTTCTCCATTCTTTTACTAATGGTCCATTCAACCATAAATCACTGGAAACAGTATTTGGAAGATTTGCTATATAGTTTATTCCAGAGATATTAAAGGTCACAGAGGCAGACGGATTGCTTGGAGTAAGTAATCCAGATGAAGTAGAAGCCGTATTGATCGCATAGCTCCCTGCACTAGTAATATTAGCGGTGACAATCGCAAACTTTATCGATCCGTCAGCCCATCGATTCTTTACATCAGTTTGAGTTGGGAATGATCCAACTTGTAATCCTTGGAAAGCAACACCTTGAGGAACCACCTGTCCAAATGTCGCCCAACCAGTCGTAAAAGTGTTGGTACCGATTGTCGCCGCAGATACTTTAGGAACACTAACAAAAAGGCTAGCTAATATAGCAAGTAGCAGTATTATTGTTAAGTGATTATTTTTAATTTGTTTCATATTTTATCTTTAACGAGGATCGGATTTAAAGCAGCGGTCAGAACGTTATTCGTCGTTGTTACCATGTCCTAAGCCAATTCGCGTTTAATAATGAATAATCAATGGCATTAACTATCTGATCCCGATTTAAATCTGATCTGGAATTAGATGTAAACCAGTCAGAGTTTAATATAGAGTAATCAATTGAATTAACGATGTGATCTAGATTGATGTCGCCTACTATTGGTTGAGGAGTTGGTGGAGGTGGTGGTGGAGGCGGAGTAGGAGTAAGACTATTTATTTGAAGCACCTCAATTAGTGGATACTCTCCATCGCCAAAGTACATCGACAAATATATCCGTTGAGTAGATGAATCATAAGCTGCACCAACAGGATACAAACCACTTAATCCATTTAGATTCCATGTGGCATAAGGAAGCACGTCCCATGGTTGCTTCTCACCTCGAACTACTTTAGCTAGCTCATTCGCATCATAAGCCCAAACGTAATTGTAATAGGGATAGTTATGAGGGCCTTTAGCACTGGACGTTGGATCATAACACCAAACATTACCATCTCCGCTAGGCTGCATATGAAGAGCAGGATCATTAGTTCCTGGACCATAACAATACTCTCCTGTTCCATGTCGACCAAAAAATAGAACCGAGTCACTGCCTTCGGGCATAACCATGTATTTAGCTGCGTCGGAACTACTATAATATTGAGTCGTCGGATCTCCGTCCCCAAGTGTTGGATTGGTCAGTGGATAGTAGACCAATGCCTTAGCTCCAGTCTCACTTATATTATTGGGGTCAAACGAATGTGCAGAAGGCCCAAGACTGGTGCGTCCCGAAATTGCCACGCAGCATAAGCCCGTCATTACAGGACCTCCAAAAGATCCTTGCCAATTAGCTGGAATACTAGCCATGGATCCACCGTAGAAACCGCCACCTAATGGACCGACTCGAAATGGTCCTTGCACCTGACCCGTTACTGACATATCAATTGGTCGAATAAAGTGAGATAAAATTGTCGTTCCATTACCATCATAGTAAACGAATGCAGAGACTATTAGCTTATCTCCCCAAGGAAAAGTGCCGCCTATTTGAACGTTTGCCCCTGGTTCATTGATTAATCCCATCTTCCCTTCCAAAGAATCAACCAATGGTTGAAGTATAATGGAACGACCACCAAGTTCAGGAATACTGATTTCAGCGAGTAATTGTTTCCAGGCATGGCCAACCATGAACAAGGAGTTGCGAGCAGGATTATAACTAATCGCAGTACCACCATAATCAAAAGCATCGGTAGGCCAAGGAATATAAGGAGCTTTAAAAGAACCTATATGATCTAGATTGTTTGCTTGCAATAAAGCAGCCGAAGCAAAACTCGGCATTATTAAAATAACTACTAGTGATACCGCAGCTATTTTTGTTACGTGTTTCATGTTACGTGTTACGTGACTTTTTACCATGTCCTAAACCAATTAGCATTTAGGATAGAATAATCTATGGCATTGACTAAGCCATCGGAATTAAGATCTGATCTAGCTGCAGATGTAAACCAGTCAGAGTTGAGGATGGAGTAATCAACGGAATTGACTATGCGGTCAAGGTTGATATCGCCTAGAATGGGGGTGCCACTTGTCACTGTCACTGTTGTTGATACTGATGGAGCTGGGCTACTATCAATAAGGACAGCAGTCATGGTATAAGTGGTGGTGGTGGTAGGACTAACACTCATGGTGCCAGTACAAGTTCCGTTGGAGCAACTTGCAGCAGGTGCAGTGCCATTGATTTTTACTACGTGTCTAGTGCTTGAGTTCCAGGAATAATTTAAAGTTGAAGAACCACCACTACTAATGGATGTGGGATTGGCGCTAATTTGCATATCAGTACCAGTTGGTGGGGGTGGTGGAGGGGTTGGTCCTGGTGGGGCAGGTGGTGGGGGTGGAGTGGTTGCTCCGGCGTTGACTTGGTAGACATAGAGTCTGTTATAGTAAATCGATGCCGGAGAGATGCCAAATCCCATAATATATAACCTGTTGGTCACAGGGTCGAAAGTCGCTCCATCTAATTTGCCATAAGCTGAAGCACTGGCGTACCCAAGAGTTCTGGGCACATTGAGCTCCATCATACTAGAAGGCTGGATCTTCCAAGGCGGAAGACTTCCTAATGCAGCTTGGCCTAACTGATCTGGATCAAAGATGTGTAACTCCTGTGTTGACTGTTCACTACAGAGAGTTGAAGAACAGTACCAAGCCTTACCTTTGGCTAAGTTGGCAATAGAGATAAAACCTTTTTTTGTAGGAGTATCTATCCAATTACCTGTATTCTTGTAGTTATCGCCCCAGACAAATCTCGCCTTGCCATCAGGCGCTGGCGATAACCATTGAGCCCCAGATGCTGGAGGATTTATAGGTGCTAGAGCATTACAGGATTGATCAGAACAAATACCATTTGGTCTTAGATCTCCACCGTCAAAATAATTGATTGGGACAGTGAGACGGACACCCCTATCGTAACTGGTAGGGACACTACCACTTGCATACCAGTCATTGGAGTTAGCTGGCCCATGATCTGCAAGCGTTTTTATTTGTGCAGATGGAACTTGTGAATCATTAGCTAAGTTTGAGATATCTGGGAACGAATACATGGCAGAACCAAATGAAGCACCCCCACCTTGAGCCGCCAAGCTTGTGTAACCTCCCCAGCCTGTCACATAAGGACCCACTCCGTATTGTGTTTGAAACCAGGCAGGAACTGGTTGCACTCCTCCAAAAGCGCGCTTAGCTGGAATACCTTCAAGAGTTACTCTTTTATAATTACTAATTGTTCCATTGCTATTTAATGTTCTAGTGCAAATTTGAGCGGGATCATAAATAGTTGTATAGTCTGGTCCAGTAGTATTCCAAAGTTTCTGCCCTGCTTCATCCCACCAATAACCGGTATGATACCAAATGCAACCTCCGATATCTGGCCAGACATTGGTGGTTAATGTTATCAGATCACCATAGTTTTTCCCTGCAATAGAAAATTCTCTTAGAGTAGTAGGATAATCCATAGTCAGGAATCTTAAATCACCATTAATGTACCTATGGGTTAGACCATGACCCCATACTGCAATGGCATTGACATCATAATACCCTAGGTAAGTAAAATCAGCTGGGGTCAGTAATGTCGCTGCTTGGGCTTGGGCAACATTTGTTTCAGTTTTGTTATAAAATCCTGAAACAATAAAAACTGTAAAGACAAAAACCGCAACCATAATTGTTATTGTGTTTCGTGTCATATAATTTTTTTAATTTGTTTCATTTTTTTATCTTTTAGCGAGGGTCGGATTTTAGGACGCTTTGCGTGTTTCTTTGAGAAACCGCAACGCGAGGAAAAATCCACTCTGAAGTACATAACAATTGCTGATTTTTACGGTCACTAAAATTCGATCCGAGCGACATTACCATGTCCTAAACCAGTTAGCGTTGAGGATAGAATAATCAATGGCATTTACTATGCCATCATTATTTAGGTCTGATCGGGAAT
>Ga0155498_14_pt1 | contig 78534 bp, 93 predicted proteins | sample RifCSPhighO2_12_FD_107156 | JGI IMG/M metagenome (GOLD analysis project Ga0155498, IMG submission 107156) | Candidatus Doudnabacteria bacterium RIFCSPHIGHO2_12_FULL_42_22 | reverse complement strand
ACCCTTGTATATTTAGGTGTTCTCATAAATGTTTAGTTAACAGGTGTCACCGTTAGACTACCAGAATGTAACCGTATGGTGTTAACTGTACAAGCCATTGACAAAATGGCTGTTTTCGTGTACACTGTGTTGTTCGTAATCCCTGCATGCGCAGGTCCAATTCCCGAAAGGGGGTTGAAGGCTGTATTGGTCCTGCAGCGTCCTAGGACCTTAGACGGAGGAAGTCGTGGCGAACTTTAAGCCAGGTGTCATCGCGCATCGCCTTGTACTGAGAGACGGGTTTGCAGCATTCCATGACTCGCATGAACAAGGTGATAGACATAATCGGCAACAGGTCCGTGCAGTAATTATTCACGGATCACGCAGCCAACCGATTAGGCTTCTCATCGAGAACTCGGCTCGGAAAGACCCCGACGGTGAACGATGGCATTTCAAGGGGTTTATGATCCCGGCAGGTGGTACGTGGATACACGTGCAGGGGTGGTTGCGCAAGGCAACTGGTGAAGGCCAGATTAGCGCGCAACGCCAAGTCCGCTGCCCGAAATGCGAAGGGCCAGCTGAGGCGCGTTGGGTAAGTCAGACCGAGACATTCTGCAAACTGTGTGGAACGGAGCTCTGGGTCGGACGAATCCCGACGATCGTGTAAGTTCGTGAAAGGCCAACTGCGCAAGCGGTTGGCCTTTCTTCATTTTTAATTGCTATAATTTAGACACACGTTACCCAAGGGGGATGGCCATGAATGAATTCGTCGATAGATTTGCAAAGGAGCTTGCGGAAGCTATTTCTGCAGCGGTCGCGGAAAGTCCGCAAGTGGAAGCATGTCGTGCGAACGCGCGCGAGGCTGGATACGACATGCGTCACGCTCGAAGCCGTTGTGGGTTTCGTCAACACGAATACTCAAGCTGCTGTGACGAAAATTACCACGCCCGCACGACTTCTCCCGGCGCGGAAGACGTTCGAGCTCACGACCAATGACAGGACTTTTCTCCGCTCGCTCCGAATCGGAGCAAATGAAGCCAAGGCGGGCGAAGCCAACTCCTAGTCGTTTGGCGTTCGACGACCTCGGAAACGAGACCACCACTTAGTCTCGTTTCCGGTTTTTTTTGAATATAAAAAAAGAGGTTCACCTTGTGAGGGGTGAACCAAAGTCATCGATGATTATGCCGTAGCCAGGCGGGATGTTCTCCGCCAGATGACTTGGGGAATCGAGAAGATTCCGCACATCGCTAGACAGACTACTGCACCGAGCAGGAAGCTGAGTGAGTTGCGCATTGAGGTCCTCCGTGACTAGGAGAGTTTAGCAGTAAAATTGTCAAAGATCAACCCCAGCCAGTCACGGAAAGAGAGAAACTTGCAGCCTAATAAATAAAACTTGAGTATTAGTTATAGAAATGGATCCTGAATCAAGTTCAGGATGACGAAAGGGTCCGGGATGACGGAGGTTAACTGCGGGTTAGTTCTTTTGTTTCTGTAGCCAGGTGATTACCTCGACTAAAATTTCAGTAGATTGGTCGATGGCTTTGAGAGAGACGTGGTTGTCAGTGGCGTGATAATTGTCCCCAGAGATCGGGACTCCGAAATAGAAAGCTTTAAATCCATATTTTTTACCGTAGATGCAGGTCTCGTCTTCTGTAGGTTCGAACGGTTCATCAATAAAGTCAACTTTATGACCTAGACTTTTCTTGAGTTCAGATAAATCCAGATCATAGACATTGGCAACTGAGGCAGGAAAGCCTTTGGCATCTGAGAATTTAATGGTGTCTACAACCACGACTATAGTGTTTTTCGGGTCTAGTTTATTAGCTACTGCTTCTGCTCCATCGTATTCCAGTTCTTCGAAGTTCGTGAAGTAAACAGGCACACCAGTTTTCCTGGAGGCTTGGTATGCGACAAAAACACCAGCCAGGTTATCTACCAAACCTTCCAGCTTTTCACCATCCAAATTAATAGACATCACTGGTCTGGCGATGTCAAAATGAGCTGATATTATTACTTGCATATGAGAGCTAATTATAGCATAATATTGGCATATGATCCACAGTAAAAAACGGGTGTTAATTGTCGAAGACGATTTAGCTCTGACTGACGTTTTATCGAACAAACTTCAACTCAAAGGTTACGATGTTTCGACTGCGCCGGATGGCCAAGTTGCAGTCGACCTTCTGGAGCGAGAAATCTACGGCATAGTCTTGCTGGATTTAACCATGCCTTGGTTTGACGGCTTTCATGTTTTAGAAAGATTGAAAGGTAAAGAATTTACTACCCCAATTATAGTTATGTCGAATTTAGCCGGCACCGAAGACATTAGCCGTGCCAAATCTTTGGGCGCTGTGGATTATATCGTCAAAACATCGGTAACTCCTGAAATGATTGTGACCGAGATTGAAAAGTACTTGAAGTAGTTTTTTCGTGATATAATATAGACAAGCAAAAAAGGTCGATAAAAACTTTAAGAAACTAACAAAAATATGCATTTAAAGCACGATAACTACATGATGGTTACCACTGTCCTGTTTCTGGTAATCGGTGTAGCTCATTTGTACCGCGCTTTCAACAATATCCCTGTAACCTTTGGTGATACCAATATTTCAGTCGGCGTATCCTGGGTTGTGGGTGTACTAGCTCTGTATCTCGCTTATAGCGGTCATAAAACCAAACATTAAGCTTAGGCACCCATTCCATTTAGTGGTATAATTAGCGAATGGAAAATCATAAGCCAATAGTGGTAGTTGTGTCCGGAGGATTCGATCCGATCCATCCGGGTCATATTCGATTGTTCAAAGAAGCGAAAGCTTTGGGAGATAAGCTTGTCGTGATTTTGAACAACGACAACTGGCTCCGCAAAAAAAAGAAATTCAATTTCATGTCACAGAAAGATCGCAAAGAAGTAATCGACGCGATCAAGTATGTCGATGAGGTGGTAATTTCCAAGCACAAACATGATCCGGAAGATATGAGCGTCAGCGAAGAATTGAGGCGATTGAAACCGGATATTTTTGCGAATGGTGGAGACCGAACTGTAGCTGATGCTCGAAATAAAAATTCTTCGTTGAATCGAGATTTGTCTGTCTGCCGTCGCTATGGGATAAAAATGGTTTACAATGTCGGTCACGGCGGCAAGATTAGCTCCAGCTCGGATTTGGTGGACAGAGCAATCAAAACAGCCCCTCAAAAAGTCAACGTCAAAATTAAAAAACGATGAGCTGGAAATTATTTTCTGAAACCAAAGAGACCTGGGATAGTATGCTTGCCGATATTTCTCAAGCCTCTTCCACTATCGAGCTTGAGCAATATTCTTTCTGGGATGATCGGGTGGGTCATAAATTTTTAAAGCTGCTGGATAAGAAAAATCGCGAAGGCGTAAAAATTAGAGTTATTTGTGATGGATGGGGGAGTTATCCGTTGTTTCGGTCCGGATATGTGAAGGCGTTGATGAATCGTGGGATTCAATTTCAAGTTTTTAATCCGGTTAGTCCATTTAAACCCAGTAGCTGGTTTTTTCATTTACACAAAAAAACTTTGATCATTGATTCAAAAATTGCCTGGATCGGGGGACTGGGGATCAAAAAGAAATTCACTTTTTTTAAAGATACCATGATTCGGTACGAAGATGAACCAATTATTGAGGATATTCAAAGGAGTTTTGAAAGTTTGGAAGCCGATGTTCACCGCCGACAATATTTCAAATCACCAAAATTTGAAAAAAAATCACATGATCCGCAACTCCATATCGATTATTGTGGTTACGGCCGGAAAGAATTTTACGAAGAATTGCGCAAACATATAAAATCTGCCAACAAAAGTATTTATATGACGACTTCCTATTTTTTTCCAGATCGAAATTTTTTCCAGTTAATTCTAGATAAGGCCAGATCCGGAGTGGATGTTAAAATTATTGTGCGAGGCAAAGATGATGAGTATTTACCGGTTCGATTCTCGACCTCGTACTTCCACAAGGCTTTACGTGCAAATATCGGGATTTATCGCTACGAAGACGCGATTATTCATGCCAAAACTGCCATAATTGACGATAATTGGGCGGCTGTGGGCAGCAGCAATTTGGATAAATTTAGTTTTTATTACAACATGGAGGCAAATGCCACCTCCACTGATTCCCAGTTCGTCGATGCGGTTTCTGAATTTTTTCAGAGTAACCTTCGGCACTGTCGACAAATAGAGATAAATGATTGGCAGAGACGACCTTTTTTGGAAAGAGTTGTCGAAATAGTAACCTGGCCGATTCATAATTATCTATGAGGAAAAAGCAGATTCAAATTGGAATAACGGTTTTAATCCTGCTTGCCGGAGCTGTATATTATTGGCAGGGTTCTAAAAAATCAGCAAATGAATCAACACAAAGTAATTCGCCAAGTACCGAGAATCTTTCAGTCGAAGATTTGATTAAACAAAGCGCTGAAGAGATTATTAATCCTTCTGCTTCCCAGTTAAAGAGTAGTAAATCCACGATAACGTTGTCTGATGCTTGTATTCGCGAAGCATCCCAAACGTTTACCTGTTACGAAGATTATTACAAGGGTCTAGTCAAAGGGCAGGGTGTTACGGCAGCTTTTGATGATTTAAAAATTCGTTATGATCAAAGCGCGTATATCAAATCACAGTGTCATCCGATCACGCATACCATAGGAACGGCAGCGACTGAAATTTATCCCGGTGTTGGTACTGCATATTCGAAAGGCGATAGTTTTTGTTGGTCAGGCTACTACCACGGTGTCATGGAAGGCATTATCGGTCGGATTTCGCGCGAAGAATTGGCTAGCAAAATGGATGGGATATGTAATGCAATTCCTGGCAAAGCATCTTATAGCTTTGATTACTACAACTGTGTCCACGGACTCGGTCATGGTGTCATGGCGATTTCTCAAAACGAATTATTCGAATCACTGGAACTTTGTGATAATTTAGGTGGCAGTTGGGAGCAGTCTTCATGTCATGGCGGCGCATTTATGGAAAATGTGATTATCGATAACAAAAATCACTTTACGAAATATTTGAAACCTGAAGAACCGCTCTATCCTTGTACCGCAGTAAACGATAAATACAAAACCACCTGTTATTTGATGCAGACTTCGTACATGCTCAAAGTCACGAACGGTGACTTTGCGAAAGTTTTTGAGCTTTGCAGTACTGTGGGAAATTATGCTGTTATATGTTACCAAAGTTTGGGACGGGATGCCTCTGGTCGCAGCATTAGCAATGTCGAAATAACCAAAGCGACCTGTGAGCTCGGTAAAGACGAAAACCAACGCCTGAATTGTATTATCGGGGCGGTGAAAGATTTTGTTTCGTATCATCACTCTGATGTCCAAGCCAAAGAGCTTTGCGCCTCGATTGAAGCCAATCTTCAGGAAACTTGTTATAGCACAGTGGCGAGTTACTATACAACTTTTCAATAATTTAGTATAATAATAAGCGAGGAATACCTCGTTTTTATTTGCCCAAATGAGAAAATCGAGATTATATTTTAAATTCTTATTGATTGTACTGGTAGCCGCTGGTGCGGTTTATTTGGTCATTCCCCAAGGCAGCAAAATCAATCTCAAGCCGATCAAAATCAACTACGAAAAGCCGTTTGATTTGAAGCTGGGATTGGATTTGCAAGGCGGCACACATTTGGTTTATGAAGGTGACCTGAAAGACATCCCTAGTGATGCCCAGTCTGATGCTATGGCTTCTGCTCGGGATGTTATTGAACGTCGAGTCAATGCTTTCGGGGTTTCCGAACCCTTGGTTCAAGTCTCAGGATCCAACAGAATTATAATCGAGCTCCCAGGAGTGAAGGACATCAATGAAGCAATTTCGTTGATAGGTCAAACTCCGTTTTTGGAATTTCGTGAAGAAAACCCTAACCCAACCCTAACTCCAGACGCTGAAGGGAAAGTTTCTGTGAATCCAACTGATCTATACATGGCCACAGGGCTTACTGGTAAACAGTTCAAAAGAGCGGTACTAACTTTCAACCCACAAACTGGTGTCCCCCAAATTTCCTTGCAGTTTGACGCCGAAGGAACAAAGTTATTTTCTGAAATCACTTCGAGAAATGTCGGGAAACGAGTAGCAATTTTCTTGGATGGTGAAATTCTTTCAGCACCTACGGTTAACCAAGCCATCACTAATGGTGAAGCCGTAATCACGGGTGGGTTTACAGTTCCAGAAGCAAAGGAATTGGTAACTAGATTTAATTCCGGTGCTCTGCCTGTGCCCATCAAACTGATCTCGCAACAAAACGTTGGCGCGACACTGGGCGCGCAATCAGTGCAAAAAAGTGTGGCCGCAGGCTTGATCGGCTTTGCAATTGTGGCACTGTTCATGATTATTTACTACCGATTACCAGGACTACTCGCTGTCATTGCCTTGTCAATTTATACTTTTTTGGCTTTAGCGATTTTTAAAATATTTGGCATAACCTTAACGCTTGCTGGAATTGCAGGATTTATCCTCTCGATCGGAATGGCAGTCGATGCCAATATTTTGATTTTTGAACGTATGAAAGAAGAATTGCGAAAAGGTAAAACCCTGCAGCAAGCCGTGGAAGACGGATTTACCAGAGCGTGGCTATCAGTTCGGGATTCGAACTTTTCCAGTTTGATCACAACTTTTATCCTCGCATATTTCGGCACCAGTATTATTCGTGGATTTGCTATTACACTGGCATTAGGCATTCTGATTTCAATGTTTACGGCTATCACTGTTACCCGAACTTTTTTGAGACTGCTGGTTGGTCATAACTTCTTGGTCCATCACTGGCTATATGGAATAAAAAGCATGTCAGAGGAGAAGAAGTAAAATGCCCAGTAATACAACTTCAATGCTTTTGCTGTTAATGGTTTTTGATAAAATTAATCTTAAATCGATGATTTTAGAAAATAATAAATTTAAACATGGTTTTTATTCGCAAAAGCGAACTCAAAAACCATTATCGAAGTTGATATACTGGGATGTTTAATATTATCAAATACTACAAATTTTGGATGGGGATATCGCTGGTTTTATTTTTGGCAGGGGTTGTCGCACTGTCAGCTTTTGGATTAAACCTCGGCATAGATTTTAAAGGCGGATCATTAACACAAGTTGGATTTGCCGAGCGCCCACTAATCAACGAGATCCGGACAGAGTTGCACCTACAAAATTTTAGCGATGCCACGGTTCAGCCAGCAGGGGATAAATCTGTAATCATCCGAACCGGTCCACAAGAAAAAGAAGAGCACGACCGGTTGCTGAAGGTTATAAATGATAAATTCGGCACTGTGACCGAGGAACAATACACCTCGATTGGGCCGGTTATTGGGAAAGAATTGCGTTCTGGCGCATTTATCCAGCTAGGTTTGGTTTCATTGGGGATTATTCTATATATCGCCTACGCATTCCGTAAAGTCACCAGGCCAGTTTCTTCCTGGCGATTTGGATTTGCCGCGATTGTAGCGCTGCTCCACGATTTGGTCATTGTCCTAGGCGTGTTTGCAATATTAGGTAAATTTGCTGGAGTTGAAATTGATGGATTATTCGTCACAGCTATGCTTACGGTCTTAGGATTTTCAGTCCACGACACCATCGTCGTCTTTGACCGAATCCGAGAAAATCTCCGCACCCGTGCAGGACAACCACTCGCTGAAATCATAGAAAACAGTATCAATCAAACTATCGTTCGATCAATTAACACATCTGCCACTGTTGTGTTCGTTCTCTTAGCACTTTTATTATTCGGTGGAGAAACGATTCGATATTTTGTGCTGGCATTACTGATCGGAATCGTGGCCGGAACTTACTCTTCGATTTTTATCGCCAGTCCCATTCTTTTGATCTGGCATAAATGGGATTTGAAACGCAGAGCATAATAAAAAAAGACCGCTCGGGAAACCGGGCGGTTTTAGGTTCCGATTCCAAGCCTTCGCTTGGTTTCGTCCAGTCGTTGTTGCCCCCAACCTTTGATTGGAGGTGTAGTCGAGTCCTCGGGTGAGGACGTGGGTTCGTCAGAGAGCTCTCGGTTACGGCTTGTGTGGGTTTTGGCGTCGAGTCGCATCATTTCGCTGCGACAGACCTGACAGCTGCGCAAGCTTTTAGCGTTGCCGCAACGCGAGCACTCCTCCTCACCAACACGTTCCCGCTCGTCTTTCGGACGAAAATGTTGTCCTGCCTCGGGGTTTTTGTTCATGGATAAAGTATGCTACAAACCACTTGAATTTGCAACTCTTGACAGAATCCGGAATTTGTGCTATACTTTAGGCATAAATTTTGAAGTATCCGCATGATGGAAACAAATTCGAATATTTTGGATAAAATCATGGGGTCACAGACTCAAAATAGTCTGAATGAATTCCAACCAACCACGTTGGTAAATAATCTCCTGGCTTTACTCAAAGAACGGGATCGGGAGATAGTTGCCAAAAGATTTGGTTTGGCCGGATCAGAAATGGAAACTTTGGAAGGAATCGGGAAAAAACACAGCTTGACCAGAGAAAGAGTCAGGCAGATCGAAAAAGATTCGCTCAATTTTCTAAAGAAACAAAATATTCCAGAATTAGACACAGCGGTCCAACTGATTTTTGATACTGTAAAGGAGCATGGGAATATCGTCAGCGAAGAATATTTGATGCAGATATTACAGGTCGGGAAGACGGATTTTAAAGAACGTCAATCGATCAAGTTTCTGTTGAGTTTGAGTTCTCAATTCAAAAATTTGGGCGACAGTTCCGAATATTTGGAAGCTTGGCACATTGCTGGATTTGATTTATCAAAACTGGAACAGGTATTGGCCGAGTTTGAAAAGATTTTAACGACAACAGGTCATGTCATCAGCCAGGATGAGCTGTATCAGCAATTCAAAGAAACAGATTTTTATAAACAACACCAAATGGAGCTAACTGACCGGGTGTTGAAGAGTTATTTAAGTGTCGCGAAGTCGATCCAGATCAATCCGTACAATGAAATCGGACTCAAAAATTGGAATGAAGTCAGGCCTCGTGATGTCGGTGATAAAGCTTATTTGGTTTTGAAACATCATGGCAAACCCGAACATTATTCGGAAATTACGAAACTCATTAATGATAATAAATTTGATAACCGAACCGCATACCAAGAAACTGTGCACAATGAGCTGATTAAAGATAGCCGGTTTGTTTTGATTGGTCGGGGGATTTACGCCCTGACTGAATGGGGGTACAAGCGGGGAGTAGTGGCGGATGTGATTAAGGAAATATTGATATCGTTCAATCGTCCGCTAACAAGGGATGAAATTATCAACGAAGTGATGAAAAGACGTCAAGTCAAAAGAAACACAATTTTAGTCGGACTAAGTAACCGTAAAAATTTCCAAAAAGTTGGAAAGGATAAATACGCTTTAGCAAACAATGTGGAGTGAAATCTTTGAACTAATAGAGTTAATCATGGTCCGCTGGTTTGGCTGGACCATTTATTTGGGTGCTTTGATTTGGATGTTTTGGTGGTTAAAACGGGATAACAATCGGACGGCATACATGGATTCTGTTAAACAGATTTTTTTAGAAGTTAAAGTGGATGAACTTAATGAAAAATCACCCCTTGCCATGGAACAAGTTTTTACTGCTCTTCATGCGATCCACCAGAATTTTACATGGGGAGAAGACTTAAATGGCAAAACAGTTTTGTATTTGTCATGCGAGATTGTGAGTTTGGGGGGGAAGGTCTCATACATTTTCAAACTTCCAGAACGATATCGAAATCTTTTTGAAAGCGCGGTGTTTGCTCAATACCCTAAAGCAGAAATTTTTGAAGTTGAAGATTATTTGAAGAACTTACCACACCACTATGATCCAGAAACTGCAGACTTTGAGTTTTGGGGAACACAGTGGAACAAGAAAAAAGAAAATGCATACCCAATCCGGACATACTATCAAGATACTTCTTTTGAGCATTCGGCTCAAGAAACATTTGTCGACCCTATTTCGAATTTAATTGAAGCCATGAGTAGTTTACAGCCTCATGAGTTGATGGTTTGGCAGATAGTCATAAAGCCAGTCAATGATGACTGGAAAGAACATGCGGCACATTTGGTTGATGAACTAAAAGGAGTTCCGGCTAAACATGATGAGTCACTGTGGATGACAATATTGATTGCCCCTTTGAAATTTCTAGGCGATGTTATGGATGCATTTTTAAATCCTCCTGACCCGAAGGCGAGAAAACAAGAACCTAAAAAAGAAGATCCGAGTTTAATGCTTCACCGCACTGATATTGAAAAGTCTATCATTACATCGATCCAACACGGTCTTTCAAAAGTAGGTTACAATGCAAAAGTGAGAGGGCTGTATCTGGCGCCAAAAGGTAAATTTAATAAAAGCTTGAGGGTCCCAGAATTTGTTGGCGCTGTTCGGAATTTTGATGATGTTAATTTGAACGGATTAAAGCCCGACATTGGGCATACTTGGACAGATAAGGCGTATAAAATTTCTGAACGCTTGGAAAGGCCTTATTTGGAATGGCATATATTAAAACGGAAACGGCATTTTCTTCACAACTTTATTCCTCGAAGTAATTGGCGGGGTAGTGGAGAAACAATCCTCAATTCTGAAGAATTGGCAACAATTTTTCATTTCCCACAAACACCCCATACCAGACTTTCACAATTAGAAAAAGTCCATACAGTGAAATCCGCACCTCCAATGGATTTACCAATAGGGAACCTATAAACGAATGCCAGACAATGACAACGATATAACACTGTTTGCCAAAACAAATTTCCGGAATAAGGAAGTTGCTTTTGGTATTCGTCAGGATGACCGCAGACGACACATGTACATCATCGGGAAAACAGGTATGGGCAAAACCACACTGATCGAAAACATGGTTATTCAAGATATTTTAGCTGGAAAAGGTGTTGCTTTTGTTGACCCTCACGGAGATTCCGTGGAAAAGGTTTTGGATTACATTCCATCCAATCGCGTCAACGATGTGGTCTATCTCAACCCTGCGGATAGCGATTTTCCCATTGCTTTCAATCCTTTGGAATCAGTAGATCCAAAATACAAGCACTTAGTCGCATCCGGACTTATGGGTGTATTTACGAAAATTTGGGCTGGAGTCTGGAGCGCTCGTATGGAATATATCCTCAACAATACCATTTTGGCTTTGCTGGATTCTCCGGGAAATACCTTGCTTGGTATTGCGCGGATGTTGGTCAATAAAAATTATCGGAAAAGGATAGTTGATAACATTAAAGATCCGGTGGTCAAATCATTCTGGGTTGATGAATTTGCCAACTACAATGACAAGTTTCGAAACGAAGCGATAGCTCCAATCCAGAACAAAGTTGGTCAATTTTTGTCGTCTGCTATTATCCGCAATATTGTCGGACAAACGAAAAGTTCCATCGATCTCCGAGATATTATGGATAACCAAAAAATCTTCCTTATCAACCTTTCCAAAGGAAGAATCGGTGAGGACAACTCAGCTCTTTTGGGTGCTATGATTATTACGAAATTGCAGTTAGCTGCCATGAGCCGCGTCGATATTCCCGAAGAGCAACGAAAAGATTTTTATCTTTATGTCGATGAGTTCCAGAATTTTGCCACTGAATCATTTGCGAATATTCTTTCCGAAGCTAGAAAGTATCGGCTGAATTTGATCGTCGCGCACCAATATATCGGCCAATTGGTCCAAGACCGAAACACTGTAGTTCGTGATGCGATTTTTGGTAACGTCGGAACCTTAATTTGTTTTCGAGTTGGTGCTGACGATGCAGAGTTTCTAGAAAAAGAATTTGACCCGACGTATTTGTTAAATGATTTGGTCAACCTAACTAAATTTCATATTTATCTGAAGCTGATGATCAACGGTGTATCATCCACTCCGTTTTCAGCCACGACCCTGGCTCCAATCTCTGAAGCAACCGAGAACAGGGATAAAGTAATAAAAGTTTCAAGGGAGCGATATGCAGTTGAACGATCAATAGTCGAAGAAAAGATTAATCGATGGATGGGTGCTGAATTTCATGCTGAAGCGGCGGCTGTGGAGAGCGGAGCTATGGAACAAGAAGATATGCAAGAAAATTTTCGATATCAAGAACGAAAGATAACTGGCACCCCACAGCAAATTCGTGAATCAGCTCCTGCCGCTCCTCGAACTGATCGAATTGCACCCCCTGTTGCAGAAAGACGACCGGAAGAACGAAGACGAAGACCTGAAACTAACTTTCAAAGACGTGCATCGGATAAACCAAAGAAAGAAAATCCTGTTTGGGAAACTGTGAATAAGCTAACAAAAGAAAAGTTGCAGGATCGTTTGGATGATCTGGGAAAATCTATAGAGCATTCAATCCAACCTGCAAAACCTCAAGAAGCTCCCCGAAAGCCGGTTGTAGTGGCACCATCTCCACCAAAGCAACCTGCACCTCCAGCACCAGCGCCGCAAACCCAACCAGAGCAACATGGGACGCTGAAACCAGGAGATAAAATTCAATTTTAACTGTTGATAACTAAGAAAGTGTAGAAAATAAGCCAACAAAAAGTTGGCTTATTTTAGCGCTTTGAAACGAATTGTCGTGAATGCTTTGACATTATTGACCCAATCTTTAAGATTATAACTATGGAATTAAAAGCTATATTAACTGAATTTGGACTTTCTGATAAAGAAAGCGCAGTATACTTGTCGCTTCTAGAATTGGGGCCTGCACCAGCTAGAGCTGTGGCTAGAAAAGCGAGTATCAATCGAGGTACTGCCTATGACCTTCTCAAAAACTTAGTCAATCTGGGTTTGGCTTCTTTTTACCGCAAAGGGAAACATCATTTCGCGGCTGAACCGCCGGAGCGATTAATAGAAGCTGTGGAAGACAAGCAGATGAAGCTGCAACGATTGAAGGTTGGGATTACACAAAAATTGCCTGAATTAAAGACAATGTTTGTTCAGCAAGGAGGGAAACCTTCAATTCGAGTCTATGAAGGCTCAAAAGGAGTGAAAAAAATTCTTGAAGACATTTTGAATACTATGAAGGAGCAAAAAATAAAAGAATACTATGTCTACTCATCTGCCACAGCCAAAGAACGTGAGGCGATCTACTCTGACTTTCCACTTTTTAACGACAAACGAAAAGAAAAGGATATTAAAGTCAAAACAATTTCCATGGGCCAAGGTGGCGAGACAGTGGGGTTGGATCAACGCAAATGGCTGACAAAAGACGAGAATTCATCATCCATCACCCACGAATTTATATATAAAGACAAAGTGGCACACGTCGGATTGGACCATACGGGCATTCCGTTTGGTGTCATTATCGAAAATCCCGACATCTATGTAACGCAAAGACAGATCTTCGAATCTCTATGGCGTAAGTTGTAGTGGATTCTGGAAGGAGGAGTCATGTTTGTCGAGACCGAGAATTTTCGCGCGATCGTGAGCTCTGTGGAAGCCTTTCGAGAAGCTCGCGGTCTAGTGTTCGGGAGCGGCTTCATGGTGATCGGCGGAGTACCAGGGTACGATTTCGTGGAAGACCAGACGGCGCTCTTCGTCTACGGCCAGCTTGTTCCCTACAGAACCTTCAACGACAAAGGGGAACTCTCTGCACCGTGGAAGCCTCTGGAAGACGAGCTCTATCAAGCAGTGGTTCTCCGCTGCATCCGCGAACGCAACTTGCTGTCCTAATTGGGAAAGACCTGCCTCTTTCCCTTTTCTTTTTGCATTCGCAGTTGTTCCTCCCCTAGATACCATCTCGAGCGATTAGCGACCTGCCCGCCATGCCGGCGTGGCAGGCGGGGAGATCGCTCTTCTGAGGACCAATTCTCGAAGGAGCGATTTCTCCTTTTGGTCGAAATGGTTAGGCGCTGGAGGATGACAAAGCTTCACGATTTTGCTATACTTTTAGCCATGAATCGCAAGAAAAAAACCGTAATTGTCGGGATGAGTGGGGGAGTAGACTCATCCGTCACTGCTGCTTTGCTGAAAAAGCAAGGCTTTGATGTGATTGGGGTTTTTATGAAAAACTGGAGTGAGGACTTCGGCCCGCCCGGCACGCCTTCGGCGAAGCCGTGGCGGACGGGCGATTATGGCTGTACTTGGGCGCAAGATTCTGAAGACGCTCGGAAAGTCGCCAATCTTCTCGACATCCCATTTTATGTTTGGGATTTCGAAAAAGAATACTACAGCAAAGTTGTCGAATACTTTTTGAAAGAATATGCCGCAGGCAGAACCCCAAATCCGGATGTGATGTGCAACACAGAAATTAAATTTAAAGTGTTCATGAATCGAGCCCTAAATTTAGGCGCCGATTTTGTAGCGACAGGGCATTATGCGCGGGTTCACGAAACACGTAACACGAAACACGTAACATACCGATTACTCAAAGGCGTTGATCCGTCGAAGGATCAAAGCTACTTTTTATATACATTGAAACAAGAACAATTGGCTAAAATTTTATTCCCTATCGGATATCTCAAGAAATCTGAAGTGCGAGAACTGGCCAAGAAATTTAAACTACCAAATGCTGCGAAAAAAGATTCGCAGGGCATTTGTTTTATCGGCAAAATTAATGTAACTGAATTTCTGAAAGCTCATATCAAAGCTCAAGTAGGTGAAATCGTCACAACGTCTGGGCAGGTTTTAGGAAGTCACGATGGGTTGCCATATTACACTATCGGTCAAAGAGAAGGAATGCGTTTAGGAGGTCAGGGACCCTACTACGTCGTCAATAAAGATTTAAAAGCCAACAAGCTAATCGTGACCAATAACAAGGAAGATCAAGAACTTTGGAAAAAAGAATTCACTATAACCGATGTGACTTGGGTAGGAGAAAAGCCTGTGCTACCACTCCGAACCGGAGTATCGATTCGATATCATCATCCAGACTACGAAGCACGTATCAAGGAACACGTAACAAAGAACATTCTAGAAATAACATTTGATGAACCGCAGAGGGCGATTACTGCTGGACAGGCAGCTGTTGTTTATAGTGGGGAGGAGTTGCTAGGCGGTGGAATTATTGATAGAATCGTTTGACAGGAGGAGTACATGCGGAACGGGTTGTTATCGGTGATCTTGCTATTCAGCGTCATCCCAGCGCACGTTCAAAGCGCAGAAAGATGGGTCGCAAGGCCCATTGATCCAGAGTCGCGTCAGGCGGGATGGCAAACTGAGTATCGGCTGCAATTACCCGATCGAGTCTACACCATCTCCATCGGAGAAGAAAGCGAGGAAAAGGAGAAGGTTGCGGTTAACGCAACTGACAAAGCCAAAAATCGTCGCCTTCATGTTTATTGGGTCAAAGGCATGAAGGAAGCACAATTCTCCGAGCCCTACTATGTAGCCGTAAAGTCGAATCCAAGGATGCGTCTTCGTTACCAACGTCGCGACCCAGCAGTCTACCTTTTCTATGATCTACGGGATAAGTACCTCGAGGGTCTTCCAAGTCAAGTCGCTGCACAGATACGTAAGTTGGTGGTTCATCGAGGAAGATATCTCTCATAGATCGACATTCCGCCGAGTTCACCTCCGACAGAATCCTCTTTTACCACTGTAAAGGGTTAGGAGGACACAAGCCGTGGTTACAAGAACTGCGGTTTTCTTTTTGGCAAAATTACGCTGGCGAAGAATTGCTAGGTGGTGGAATTATAGAAACTGTGAAATAAAAAAGAGGCATCGCTGAAGAGTCAGGCGGTACCTACGATGTTTTGACTAATCGATTCCAATCAGTCGACTCGACGGCGGCTTGGATCCTTTCGCCTTCGTATTTCATCTGAAATACCGCACCGTCCTTATGAGGTAGAAGCGTGATAGTGGGTCTACCAGATCTGGTCTCGAGTACGCGCGAGGTCCTGAAATCTGCCACCAACGTATCTTTGCCTCGTACCAAATGGAGACGAGCGCCGCCACTGGGGACAATTTCTAGAAACGCTTGCACCCCCGGTATTCGCACGAGATCGTGATCCTCAAGCATCATTAACAAGGCCTCGGTCATTTGCAACAACCCCCTTGGAATTCTTGGCATTAAGTATACCTAAAAAGAGACCCCGGATCAAGTCCGGGGTGGTCATTTTTTAGATTGTTTTTAATTTATTTCTAAACGATAAAGCTAATGATCAACAGTGCTACTATATTTATAATTTTAATCATCGGGTTGATGGCTGGTCCTGCGGTGTCTTTGTATGGGTCCCCGACAGTGTCTCCAGTAACTGCAGCTTGGTGAGCAAATGATTTTTTCCCACCGTAGTTGCCTTCTTCTATGAATTTTTTGGCATTATCCCAAGCAGCACCACCTGAGGTCATAGAGATCGCGACAAATAATCCTGTGATGATTGATCCAACCAAAACTCCGCCTAAAGCCTTAACTCCAAGGAATGGAGTGAATCCAACTATGATTGGGACAACGACAGGGAGTAGAGCTGGTACTACCATTTCCTTGATCGCGGCTTTGGTTACGATGTCTACAGCTTTGCCGTATTTAGGTTTGGCTGTGCCTTCCATGATTCCTGGAATTTCTCGGAATTGTCTACGGACTTCTTCGACTACAGCATGACCAGCTTTGCCCACAGCTTGCATAGCCATAGATGCAAACAAGTAAGGAAGTAGAGCTCCGATAACTAATCCTGCAAGAACAGTTACATCAGATAAATCGAATTTAACGTGTTGACCCAAAGCTTCTAACTCTTTAGTGTATGATGCAAACAACACTACAGCAGCAAGCCCGGCAGAAGCGATAGCGTAGCCCTTGGTGACGGCTTTGGTGGTATTTCCGACAGCGTCCAGAGCGTCAGTGGACTTACGAACATCTTCAGGAAGACCTGACATTTCGGCAATCCCTCCAGCGTTGTCTGTGATAGGACCGAATGCATCTATGGCCACTATAATTCCAGCCATAGACAACATAGAAACTACTGCAATAGCAGATCCATAGATCCCCCCAAATTCATAGGAAATTAAAATTCCTGCAAGAATTGAAAGCACAGGCAGGGCTGTTGATTGCATGGAGACCGCGAGCCCAGTAATAATGTTCGTTCCATGACCTGTGGTGGAAGCCTTTGCGATTGATTGAACCGGATTGAATTTTTTCGATGTGTAGTATTCAGTGATAAGAACAATCGCACCAGTTACGGCGAGTCCAACGAAAGCACAAATCAACATGTCAGAACTAGCCTCGCCTTTGAACGTGCGTCCTGTGGCCCACCAGAATCCCAAGAAAGCCAGTACACCAGAAGCAACCAGTCCTTTGTAAAGTGCGGCCATAATCCCTTCGCCCGAGAGTCGGACAAAGAACATACCGATAATAGATGCAAAAATAGAAATGGCTCCTAGAACCAATGGATAGAGTACATATGCTGAGTTGTCAGGGAATAAAATACTACCCAAAAGCATAGCGGCGATAGTAGTGACTGCGTAAGTTTCAAATAAATCTGCAGCCATACCTGCATCATCTCCGACGTTGTCACCGACATTGTCAGCTATAACTGCTGGGTTGCGTGGGTCATCTTCAGGAATACCAGCTTCGATTTTTCCGACTAAGTCTGCACCAACATCAGCACCTTTGGTAAAAATTCCACCACCGAGTCTGGCAAATACAGAGATTAAACTCCCACCAAATCCAAGCCCGATCAAAGCCTTGATGTCATGTGTGAATTGATAGAAAATTGTCACTGCAAGAAGGCCTAATCCAACAACAAACAGGCCTGTTACAGCTCCGCCTTTGAAAGCTAAATCAAATGCTGGCTTCAAACCAGACTTAGCAGCTTCAGCAGTGCGTACGTTGGCTCTGACAGCCACGTACATCCCGATGTAGCCAGCCGCAGCAGAAGCAATGGCCCCGACTAAAAATCCGACGGCTGTATTTATGCCCAAAAATTTCCAAATTATAATAACTAATATCACGGCTACGATCCCAACAGTTTTGTATTGGCGCGCTAAATAAGCCTGGGCACCTTGCTGAATAGCCGTGGCTATTTCTTGCATCTTGTGATTACCAGGAGATTTTCTTAGCACATAGTTTGTAAGAATCAGACCATAACCGATCGCAGCAATGCCTGCGATTATTGAGAGCGCTATAATATTCGATTCTTCGAGCATAATTGTTCAAAAATAATAATAAAATGGCTATTTAAGCCATTGTTATTATAGCTGATTTTACTTGAGTTTTCAACCCGTTGCAGTTGTTCCTCCCCTTAATATAAGGGGAGGTTAGGAGGGGTTATTTATAAGGTGTTAGGCTGCTGTTTAATCCTTGGGATCTAACTCCCCCTAACCCAGCCCCCGGCGGCTGATGAGGGAGGGAGCATCTCTTATTCTAAGAGGGGGAATTAAATCATTCCCTTAAATTTTTCAGCGAGAATGGATTTTAGTTGCGCTTCGGCTACGGCATAAGCCTCTTTTATTGCACGAGCCAGGGCTTCTTTTGAATCAGTATTGTGGATTTGAATGTCGAGCAATTCATGGTTACCATTTATAGTAATAGTCACAGAATTATCTGAGGAAGATACAGCAACCTTCTCGTTTTCAAGTTGTTTTTGTAATTCCTTCGCTTGTTTTTGTAAATTATATAAATCTTTTAGTTGTCCAAACATTTATTTGTCTCCTTCGTTTGAATAGGATATATTATAAATACGTTTTCGGAAAGGGAGGAAAGCCGATGTTTATGCGTCCGCTGTCGTTCCCATCTTCACCATCGAAGGGATTCATGGTGACGTTTGGGCCTCTGACGCTCGTGTTCACAGTGATGCTGCTCGCTGGTTGGCCAGAAGTGGAGTCAAGATCAGGAGTAGACTGGGAAGTAGCGGAGCAGGCGTTCAGGGTACATGTGAGATGTCCCACGGACGCGGAACTACTGGTCATTCGTGATCGTTGGGAATCGGAGACGTACAGATTCGTCGCATTCTGCTGGTATGGTGAAGGGGAGAACGAAACTTTCCAGGTAACTAGAGAGTTTAACGACGGCAATCTCCTCACGAAACGATACGTCCGAAAGGATACGTTATATAACCCAAAAGAAATGGACGAAATCGCTGAATGGGGTTCTCGGCTGAAAGAGCTTTACGAAGAAGACACTAAGAACGATTTCGAGACACCGCTTCACCCTGACGGCAGGAATTTGATTTAGCTGACCTTGAGCAAGTCGGCTTCTTTTTTTATCAGTATGTTAGAATATCCTCATGGAATATCGAAAAGTTAGTATAGTCATCCCAGTATACAATGAAGAAGTAACCCTTGAATCAGTTTTAGAACAGGTCAAGAAAGCAAATGTTTTAAATTTGGAAAGAGAAATAATTTTAGTGGATGATTTTTCGACTGATAGGAGCAGAGAAATTTTGAGAAAAATTCAGGAACCGAATATCAAAGTTATTTTTCAGTCAGAAAATAAAGGTAAGGGTGCGGCATTACATGCTGGATTTCTAGCAGCTACAGGTGATATCGCAGTGATTCAAGATGCAGACCTCGAGTACGATCCACACGAAATCGAAAAAGTATTGAGACCGTTTTTTGAAAATAGCGCCCAAGTGGTTTATGGATCTCGCTATCTTACTCCAACGTCTGGATTAAGTTTTCTTCACACTCAGTTTAATAAATTATTTACCGGCGTTGGGAATATTTTAATGTCGCAAAAAATTACCGATATTATGACTTGCTACAAAGCTTTCAATAGAGAAGTTATAGACCGGGTTTTTCCAACATTGGAATCGAAGCGATTTGGGTTCGAGCCAGAAGTCACTGCGAAAGTGTCTAAACTCGGTTATAAGATTTTTGAAGTTCCGATTTCATACAAACCCCGCACTCATCATCAAGGCAAGCACATGAACTTTAAAGGTCAGATAGATTCACTAATGGCCTTAATAAAGCATAGTCTATTCAAGTAACTTTATATAGAGACTTCAAGTAAGGTTGTTTCGTTATTTCTCACATTTGTTTGCATGTATGCAAACATGGAAACAAACAGAGGTAAAATTTCTAAAAGGTTGTCTAGCTCTGAACGGTTGAATAAAACTGGTAAAAACGTTAAAATCAAATAGCTTTGGGGAGTAGCCAAGCGGTAAGGCAATGGACTCTGAATCCATCACGCGAAGGTTCGAATCCTTCCTCCCCAGCCAGAAAAGAATTTTGTATAGAGCTAACCACAGCGAAGGATTCGGCGTCAAAGGTATCGAAATTAGAGTCCTCTTTGAGGGGTTGGTCGCTCGATACCTCAAGCTTTTAACGAGGGTTTTAATATTTGTAGAACTGGTCACGTTCAAGCAATTTTGTTATATAAGTAACCATGAGAACATTACTTTTAACCTCGGCTGGGATGAATGTTAAGGATCAAATTCTTAAAATTCTTCCCAAGCCAGCGAATCAAATTAAAATAGCTCATATTATTACTGCCGTAAATAAACAAAAAAAGAAGGATTATTATTACCGAGAAATAAAAGCTATGCAGGACGTCGACTTTGATGTTAAAGAGATTGATTTGGAAGGTAAAACAGAACAAGAACTAAAATCATTGCTGACTAAAAAGGATATAATCTATGTTCAAGGCGGAAATACTTTTTGGCTGCTTAAACATGTTAGGTCATCTGGTTTTGACAAAATAATCAAAGAATTGCTTGATCAGGGTGTAATTTATATTGGTGTCAGTGCCGGCAGTTATATTGCTTGTCCTACAATTGAAATGTCTCTTTGGAAAAAAGAACAGCCCGAAGTATTTGGGCTTACTGATTTTACTGGAATGACTCTAGTGCCGTTTCTGATGTCGGTGCATTATAAGCCAGAATATGCGGAAATATTAAAACCGCATATAATTAAATCTAAATATCCGGTGAAAGTTTTAACTGATCAACAAGCAATTCTTATTAAGGATAATAGCTATCAATTAGTTGGTATGGGTGAAGAAATTAAATTATAAATATGAAAATAATCATTTGTGGTTCCATAAGTGCAGCGGAAGAAATTTTATCAGCAAAGAAAAAACTTGAGGATATGAGATACGAAGTTGAAATTCCTGAAGGTGTGAAGAATTTAGAATTGAGAGGACGGACAGAAGTTAGTGTTGAGGAAAAAGCTGAAGATAAGATCAAGCATGATTTAATCCGAGGCTACTTTGAAAAGATGAAAAATTATGATGTGGTTCTGGTAGTAAATCCAGAGAAGCGAGGAGTACAAGGATATGTTGGCGGTAATACTTTGATAGAAATGGCATTTGGTCACGTTTTGGGTAAAAAACTATATGTCCTCAATCCATTGCCAGAGCTGTCTTATACTTCCGAAATTTTAGCAATGCAGCCAGTGGTTATAAATGGTAATCTATCCATGATCCATTAAATTATCCATGAAAAAAATCCCTAAAAAGTTATTGGATTCAAAATATCGTAAACTGATGTGGAGAAATGCTGAAAGAATTGTTAAGCAATTAAGTAAGCTAATACCAATCTTTGAAGCTTATGTGTTAGGCAGTTTTACGACTAAGAAATCCAGACCCGCTGATGTTGATTTTATTCTGTTCATGAAGACACCAGAGAAAAATAAGAAACTTAAATGGTCAGTAGACTTAACCCTTGTCCCAGATAATGATTATGGCAAATTTGTTTTAGAAGATGCAGATAAATGGGTTAAAGAGAAATATGGTTTGGATAAATCTGTGATGATCAAATTAAAGTAATGGATATACGAGGAGTTATTTGCTATAAAATTTTAATCGTAAAAAATGTGTAATTACATCCGAAGTACTAATTTAGACGGAACTAACTAAGATATATTAAGGAATTGCGGATTTTTTTAAAACAGCCCTAGTGCTGTTTTTTTTACTTTTCAAAAGTTCAAAATTCCGATAATATAATTAGACATTTCGAAGGGAGGATTCACGATGAAATATATACCGCTCGATAAATCGTGGATCATCCGTATGGGTATCCTCGATCTGATTTACGGCTATCCTGACATACTAGAGTTTTTAGCAGCACAGCTTATCTTGTCTGACGACCTAGTGGCTCTGAAACGAGCCTGCGTCGTATGGTTGAGATACTCTAAGTTTAGCTTTCGTTGGTTTTTGCTCGGTATAGTTTGGCCTAAGGCCAGGACGATCAATGTCGGGGAATCAGGAACGCTCTACCGTTTTCTGCAGTTTGCGATCTGGATGCTTGGACTGAAACTCCGACTCAAAGCTTCAGGTACTCTGAAGAAGCGAAAGTTAAGCCGAGACCCTGCGATCGTCTACTTGAGCCAAACAGCACTTCTGAACTTTCCGGGTGAGCCAACTTCGCAATGGGCAAGTGCTGCAGTGCTCCTGGGTGACAAGGAACGTTTGGTTGATGCGCCCTTTAAACTCAAGTTAACGTACGAGGGCGTGGACCACTGGTATGCTAGAAGAAGAAAAAAACTCTGCTGGGAACCCAGGTATGACGAAACGATCAGAGCCCAGGCATCGGCGTTCCGTGAACTGTTGATCGGAAAGCGTCCAAACTTCACTCCTCTCCAGCCTGAAGATTATTGTTTCGCTCGCGTCTTCGACTACATCACGAGATCGGAGGCAGAATATCGCTGGCCGAGTTTGGCTGGACACGAAAGCAACCGGTTCGAGGAAGTAGAGAAAGCTCTCGGGTGGGCTAAGGCAGGGCTAACGGTTACTTCCAAAGATCACCGGGTCGTACAAGCGATAGTAATGTGGGGTGCAGTACACCATGTGGATGTGAAAGTCCAGTATCCACACGTCGTGAGTAAAAGCTGGCCAGAGTTCCCGCAGTTCATGCAGGAATATGCCAGCCACGTCTCGTTTGCCTAGCGCACAGTGCTAGGCTTTTTCTTTTTCAGTACCTGGTTTTAACTCTGCTATACTTTAATCATGAGAAAGATAAACTTAGCACCTGAAATAAAATTTTTAGTCAGTCTAGCGTTGTTAGTCGCGATTTTGGCATTTGCTTTTTGGCTTAGCGTAGCAGCTTCGGATAACCAATACGTTCAAGAAATAATTACGCGTTACGGTTATTTCGGAATTTTTGCAGCAGCAGTAGTCAGTGGGTTCAACCTCGTTGTGCCTATCCCTGCGGTTTCGTTTATCCCTGCTCTTATAGAATCAGGATTAAATTTTTGGACGACAATTCTTATCTTGTCACTAGGCATGACGATTGCTGATGTGGCGGCATATATTCTGGGTCGCGCTGGCAGGGGAGTTTTCTCTCACGCTTTGAATCAAAAAGTTATGCAGCGCCTAAATAAACTCCGCGACAAACATCAGTATTTGCCACTAGGAATCATTTTTTTATTCGCTTCTATCGTCCCGTTTCCAAATGAAATTATAGTTGTGCCTTTAGGATTTTTGAGATACCGAATGACCTATCTAATAGGAGCAGTTTTTTTGGGAAATATAATTTTCAATACATTGTACTCGAAAGGCTTTTTAGAATTATTTAGAATTTTATACTAAGTTTTATGTCTGAAGATAAATTAGAAAAAGAAATTGAAGAGTACGCAAAATTAGGTGCATCAGATAAAAAAATTGATGTAGCCGGTTTGATGATCAATGCGTTGCAAAAACATGAAAGGAATTTGATTCCTGTAAAGGAAAAGCGAATAGCGTATTTAGTATCTTTAGCCCTTCCACCACTTGGTTTTATTTATGCGATTAAATTTTATTTATCAGACAAAGATGATGGCAGTCAGGCGGCTTTATTTTGTACTTTGTTAACCGTTTTTTCCCTTATTATTTCATTCTTTTTGGTTAAAACCATGTTGTCTGGTGCTGGAACATCTCTAGACCAAATTCAATACCTTAATGAAACTTACTAAAACTATTTTAGGAATATTGTTAATCATCTTAGGCCTTTTGGCATTAATCACGCCTTTCACACCAGGATCGTGGCTGGCGTTTGTGGGGCTGGAGTTACTGGGTGTCAGAATTGCATTCTGGGAAAAAATAAAAGAATATTTATTTAGAAAGAATCGCGATCGTCGCGATAGTTAATTCGGTTAGATCTCCGGTGATGGGCATCAAATCCTTGGTCAGTAGGCTTACCTCGGTGGCTTGTAAATTTAGGGCGAGATCTGCGAGATCGATCTTCTCGTCGATGCGGTTGCTGTCCCCGAACTTGCCTTACATAACCATGTCTCGCAGGCGCTGGTGAGATGGATGGAGTAGTGGAGAGCTCTGGGGCATGAGTGACAGGCAAAGTGAGTTTGATCAGTCGCTCAATACTTCGGACATCATATCTCTGATCTGGTGTGGCGAACGAAATCGCTTTTCCGGATAAACCTGCGCGACCTGTTCGGCCAATGCGATGAACGTAATCTTCTGGATTTTCTGGCAGATCATAATTTAGAACAAGTTCGATTCCTGTAACATCAATTCCACGAGCCGCGATATCAGTTGCCACAAGAACTCGGTATCTACCGATTTTAAATCCCTCCAAAGCCTCTTTTCTCTGACCGAGAGATCGATTGGAGTGAATTTCAGAAGCAGCATGACCCATGTTGCGAACTGAAGTGGCGATTTTTCGGGCGCCAAATTTGGTGCGTGAAAAAACCAAGACCGCGCCTTTGTGTTCAGATAAAACTTTGGCCAGTAAATCCAGTTTTTTTTCTTTCCTCACGAAAAATACTTCTTGTGCAATATCGCGAGCAGTGGTGCCTGCCGGTGCGACTTCAATCCTTAGAGGTTGAGCCATATAGGTCGTCGCAATTTTTACAATCTGGTCAGGCATGGTGGCTGAAAAAAGCATGGTTTGGCGTTCGCGTGGTATCTGGGCCAAAATCTTTTTGATTTGAGGTTCAAATCCCATGTCCAGCATTCGGTCCGCTTCATCCAAAACTAAAATTTTCACCAGCGACAGATTTAGCGTGCGTTGTTCTAGATGGTCGTTGATTCGCCCCGGTGTGCCTATGAGAATATGAGGATTTTGTTTCAAAGCCCGAATCTGGCGACCAATTGGTTCGCCACCAATCATGACTGCTGTTTTTAGTCCAAGAGATTTCCCGATCAATTGCAGAGATTGATTGACTTGGAGTGCTAGTTCTCGTGTCGGCAAAATGATAAGCCCTCGTCCTTTTAGTTGGGCGAGCCGCTGAATCATGGGAATACCAAAAGCCATGGTTTTGCCAGTACCAGTTTGTGCGATACCCATAACATCCTTTCCTTCTATCGCGACAGGAATCGATTGAAGTTGAATTGGTGTCGGAGTTGTAAATTTGAGACTTGTCAGGATTTGCAGCAATTTCGGTGCAATCCCCAAACCGTCGAATGTATTCATTGGCGTCATAACGACTAATAGTACACTTTTTTAGCCAAATTGTCAAGCTTGAGGTAAGATTATGGTATGGCAAGATATCAGAAACAAGTGGCGGTGACAATTTTAATGCTAACTTTTAGCATTGTTTTTGTGCGCAATACTCGGTCTGATTTTCCATTGATTTTTGAAAAGAACTTACATGCGCATGATGAGTCGTCGAATTCTGTCGTTGCCGCCAATATCACACGAAAATTTTTCCCACCAATGGTCAGGGTCAATCCTTTCGTTGAGGAACAGGGGAATTGGATGGAAGGACCGTACTGGCAGCATATCCCACCGATGTTTGCGTATGTTCCGTATATTTTTTTTGAGATTGACGGACAAGTTACTATCGAAGTCAAAAGACTGGCTTTTGCTTTCGTGACTCTACTCACCGGACTTTTGTTTATTTTTGTAGTTTATAACTATAAAAAAAGTTTGTTGGCAGCAGGAGCGGCAACTATTTCCGCAATACTTTGGGTCAACACGCCTTTTACTCATGAGTTGATCACAGGCTACGCTTTCGGAGTTTCTGATATCGTCCTGGCGTTCACAGTTGTGGCCAGTTTCGGAGCCATTCTTTGGTATTTGAAGAATAGAAAATCAGTTAGCAGTTATCAGTTAATAGTTATCAGTTTAGTTGTAGCGCTGCCGATCATGGCAAAAAATTTACTGGGAGCTATTCCAGTCGCGACGCTGTTGATTTTATTGAGTCGAGACAAGCAAAGTTACAGGAAACTTCTGATTGCAGGGGGTAGCTTAGTTGCTGCTCTTGTTGTTTATTATTTACCATTGTTTCTAGTATCTCCCGAGGCATTTAAAAATGGATTACTTGTAACCTTTTCTCATTTCAATCAGTTAGAAGGTTGGGAACGGCCGTGGCATTGGCATTTTACAAACTATTTACCGCAAAGATACTTATTTGGCTGGACATGGATTTTTTTTGTAGGGCTTGCTGTCGCTGCGGTATCATGGTACCGGACTAGACGAACCACATTAACACTTGCGGGTGGGTGGTTTCTTTGGAATCTGATCGCCATATCTTTGGTTACATCCAAAGTTCCGAACTTTATTTATCAAAGCTATTTATTGAGTTGGTATTTTATTGTCTATGGCCTATTTTTAACCATCTCGACCGGAGCGAAGCGGAGTGGAGAGATCGCTCTCCAGAGCTTGAAGGAGAGATTCCTCCGGCATACTACCGTCGGAATGGTGACTGTAGGAGTTTTAATTCTTGCGATCCTTGCCGTAGGTTATGAGTCTGTGCGTTTCACCCAACAATTCAACGAATATCGAGCTCAAGCATATAATTATGATTCTGAAAACGAAAAGTTTTATCAAGCCGCCGAGCAATTTCAAAGAATGGGATTAAACCAAAGCGATTTAGTTATAGTCCGTGTTTCTGACAATGACTGTTGGTTTCGCTATCCCATTTTGTTTCTAACCGGAGCCGAATCCAAAACTCTCCTGGAAATTTACTTTCATACTGTGAAGTATGAAAGTATTTTACATAAATACAAACGGATGTATTTTGTGTTTAATCAGCAAGAAGGTTTGCCGAAAGTGGGCGAGTACTCTTATATCGACTTTGATTTAAATAAACTTTCGGCAGACGAAGTCAATCAAGTTATCCAAGCCTTTATCGATATTCATAAACAAGCTTTAGAGCAAGATATTTTAAGAATCAAAAAAGACAAAACTAGCTGTCAGTGGTTAGTCCCTGATCACATACTAAATGCACCATGAGGTTAATTTGCCATCGAAAGCAAATTAAAATACAATAAGCGAACAAGGAGGCACGTATGGCTTTAGCACGGTTACTCGGTTTCCGGACGCTTTCTTGCGGTTGCGTGATAGGTCGTTACAGCGAACTAAACACTACCAGAGTTGTCAGTTACTGCGAAGAGAAGGGTTCGAGTTGTGAGAATCCAAATCATCGTCGTAACTACGAGTGTACTGACGTTGCAAATCCCCCAACAGTAAGCCCATCGTAGTTAGGGCTCTTTCATGAGGAGGACAACATGGACGTCCATCAGAATCCCCAAGTTGGAGTGATCATGGGCAGCGATTCGGACTGGCCGACGATGAAGTTGGCCGTTCAGAAGTTAATGGAGTTCGATGTGCCAGTTGAGTACGAAGTAGTTAGTGCGCATCGGACACCAGATTTTATGACTGAGTACGCGCACACGGCACACATCAGGGGCTTGAAATGCATTATCGCCGGAGCTGGTGGAGCGGCACACCTGCCAGGAATGGTTGCCGGTCATACAATCCTGCCTGTGATTGGTGTTCCAATCATGACCATAGCACTTCATGGGCTTGATTCTCTGCTTTCGATCGTGCAGATGCCAAGTGGAGTTCCCGTTGCCACGGTTGCAATTGGAAAGGCGGATAATGCAGCTCTGTTAGCTGTATCTATCCTTGCGCTTTCCAACGACAGTCTTGCACACAAACTCCTTGATTTCCGCCAGGAACAAACGAACAAAGTGAGGGCGATCAAGCTTCAGTTATAGCTTCACGACGAGTCGCCTTTTAGGAGGACCAGCTTTCCGGTGCTCTATTTTTTTTGCTATAGTATAAATACTAATTAGAATTTCCCTCCCCGTGAGCGGGGAGGGACTAAGGGAGGGGTAGATTACAAGCCAGTCTTAGAATCTACCTCACCCCCGACCAGCCCCCGGCGGTTGATGAGGGAGAGAATTTCTCTCCTCTCAAGGAGTGGGGAGATCTGAAAGGAAAAGTCAATTGAAGCACTACGTATGCCCAGCTTGTGCAGGGGTTTCAAATATTCCCAAGAATTGCGATACAGAAGGGTGTCACCTGAAAGGCACACCTCTGCAGGAATGTAATTGCGAAGATAATACTCATTCTTTAATCCTGCATGACAACCCTTGAAAATCGGGAAATCGAAGTTAAGTTTCTAGAAGTCGATAAAAACGCTCTGATTGAAAAGCTCAACGCTCTACATGCCGTGGATTTGGGCGAGGAGCTGATTACCGAGCAGATTTTTCATGATGCGAAAGGGGAGTGGCCGAAAGATACAAAATTTGGGAGAATCAGAAAAACAAAAAATGGTTACTTTTTTGCATATAAGCATTCGCAACAAAGAACAGCAACTGGTGTACTTGAGATCGAGTTTAAGATTGAGGAGCCGGCAAAATTAAAAGCATTTTTAGAGGAGTTAGGGTTAGTTATGGATCGTGAAAACGAGAAATACCGACATAAATTTAAATTCAATGACGTGGTGGTGGATATCGATACCTGGCCTAAGGTACCAACCTATGTCGAGATCGAGGGACCTTCCGAAGAGAGTATTAAAGTTGCCGCAAAAGATTTAAGTTTTGATTATTCGAAAGGAGTATTTGGGACTGCTTCAGAAGTTATTGAAGAGGTATATAAAATCCCTGTGAAGAATTTGAGATACTTCACTTTTGAACGTGTCGAATAAGTTTGTCGCAAAAATGATGTAATTACAGTATTTTTGCGACAAGTTTTGACATCAAATATTAATACCAATTGACGGAAAATTGCTTCCGTTTTATGCTTTGTTTAGATAATTAATTTAAATCACATGGATGTTCCAGTGAATTATTGGGCAATTCTTGCTTGCGGGGTTGCAAGCATGATCATCGGTTCGATTTGGTACGGTCCTTTGTTTGGAAAAATTTGGGCTAAACTTTCTGGTTGGGACAACCTTGATACTGCAAAAAGAGATGAGATGAAAAAAGGCATGATGAAGAGTTATGCTTTGGCATTTATCGGCGCTCTTGTTATGGCTTACGTTCTGTCTCATCACACTGTCTTTGCTGGAACTTATTTAAAGACTGAAGGTATAAGTGCTGGTTTACAGAGCGGTTTCTGGGTATGGCTAGGGTTCGTCGTTCCAGTGACTATGAGTGATGTCCTGTGGGGAGCCAAGTCGTGGAAACTTTGGTCTATTAATACATTTTACTTTTTAGTTCAGCTGCTAGTGTTCGGATTAATTCTCGGAGGTTGGAGATAACGGATTAGACACTATAATATTCAAATTCGAGGGCGAGTACATGGAGTGACTTTTCGATGGTCAACAAAAGAACATGCGAAAGGGCTGCATCTCACCGGGTTTGTCCAAAACCAAGATGATGGGAGTGTCTATATCGAGGTTGAGGGTCAGGAAGACAGCCTGGAAGAATTTTTATCTTGGTGCCATCGAGGGCCTTTGTTTGCGAAAGTTAAGGATTTGAAATTTGAAGAAAGCCGCTTGGTTGGCTATAAAAACTTTGAAATTAGATGAAACTCGCTGATAAAAAATGTGTACCATGTGAGGGCGGAATTCCGCCTTTTTCTAAACAACAAGTGAAGAAGTATCTTCGCAAACTTAACCGTGGCTGGAAAATCGTAGACAATAAACTTGATAAAGAATTCAAATTTAAAAATTTCGTAGAAAGCATGGGTTTCGCGAATCAGGTCGCATTGATCGCCCAAGCTGAAGACCATCATCCGGAAATGGAAATATCATACAAAAAAGTCGAGATTGAATTATGGACGCATGCAGCTGGAGGGCTTACTGAAAATGATTTTATTCTTGCTGCGAAAATAGATGAGCTCCAGTGATTATTACAAGTAAAAATACATGAAGATCGGCTTTTTCGATTCAGGACTCGGAGGATTATATTTACTACGTAGTATGCTACGTAGTAAATTAAGTAAATATGACTTTGTTTTCTTGGGTGATACTAAAAATTTACCTTACGGCGAAAAAAGTCAGGAAGAGATTTATGAACTTACTCGCAACGCTGTTGAATTTTTATTCAACCAAGGCTGTGGTTTAGTGATAGTTGCCTGCAATACTTCATCTGCCCAAGCATTAAGAAAAATTCAGCAAAAGTTTTTGAAATCAAGTTATCCTGATAAAAAAGTATTGGGAGTAATAAGACCCACGGTTGAGCTCATAAAAGCAGGCAATGTTTGCGTGCTCGCCACATCGAGCACCGTAAACGCTAAAGCCTATACGAAAGAACTGAAAAATATCAATCCGAAGCTGAAAATAACGGAAATTGCAGCACCAGAATTAGTCCCATTGATCGAATCTGGACATTTGGATAAACTAAGTATAAAGGTAAAAGAGTACGCTGATTTAGTACGAGAAAAGAAGGTTAAAAATTTAATTTTAGGTTGTACTCATTATGCGATAGTCAGGGACGAATTCGCGCAACATTTGAAAGGTATAAAAATAATTAGCCAAGAAAGTATTGTTCCTGTAAAGCTTCAAGATTACTTAGACAATCATCCTGAAATTGAGAGGAATTTGTCGCAAAGAAATGAACGAAAGTTTTTTGTAACGAAACTGAACCCGACGTTTCATAAATCTGCTAAGCTATGGTTTGGTAAAAAACTGGTTCTAACACTGGCGAAAGTATGAAGGAATTTGTTAAAAATTTTACAATTGCAGCACTTGGTGTTGTAACTTTGTTTTTAGTTATACAAATGCCTGAAAAAGAGACTGAAACTATTAACGGTTCACATCCAACCCCGTATAAGTTAGAATTTTACGAACAAGCGTACAAAGGAGTATCAGAAGAAAAGTTGGTGACAAAAGCAATCTTTGTTAATCATCATATGCTTTTTCCAAACTTTGTAGCGCAGCAATTAAACGCGATCCGATCGGAGGAGGAACTTACCGTCATTTTGATTAGCCCAAATCATTTTTACGCAGGAAATGGGGGAGTCATCGCTTCAAAATACTCTTGGCAAACTCCATATGGAGATCTTAATCCAAACCTTTCCCTAATTAGTAAGCTTGAAACTCTTGGATTGTTGAATGTGGTGGAAGAACCTTTTAAAACTGAACATGGAATTAATTCTATTGTTAGTTTTATAAAAAAATCTATACCCAATGCGACAGTCGTCCCATTGATTATCAAAGACAATGCCAATAAAGAACAGCTTGTCAATTTGAGTTCGGAGCTGTCGAAAATTATTGTAGGGGATGCAGTAATGATTGGTTCATTTGATTTCTCACATTATTTACCTAGTAACGCCGCAGATTTTCATGATCTGCAAACTATTTCGACGATTAGGAATTTTGATTTTGAACGAATAGAAAAACTAGACATCGATTCGAAAGGCGGGATGCGATTATTTTTACAGACCTTAAACTTGATTGGACATAATAAATTTGTCATAACGAATCATTCGAATACTTCAAAGGGAACTGGAAATTATAATTATATAGAAACCACAAGTTATATTAACGGTTATTTTACGAGTGGTGCGATAGAGCCGGACAATAACACAACCGTTTTATATCATCAAGGGTTAGATCAGTTCTTTAATAGTGATCGGTTTAATGATAAACGAAGTCCCGAATATGCATTCACAAAAAGCGAGCGACTTTTTGAATTTAACGATGTGATTACGAATACGATGCCGGGAGAGATTAAGTTTCTGGACCTTCAGGATTATCCAATTGCTGTAGGGTTAGTAAAACGAGCAGAGCTAGTGAAGGAAGTGTATCTATTTCCGATCGAAATTGACAAAAATCAAGTAAAATTGCTTACGAAAGTCAAAGCTGATACAATATTAGCAAACATTGCTACCAGTTCAAAAGTCGATCAAGACATAAAAAATCAAATTAAAACTGGGCATGTTATCATTAAATAATTTTTATGGAAACAACTCCTACACCAACTCCAAGCCCTGTTAATGAACCCAAAAAACTAACTATGAATCGATGGGCGGCTTTAGGAATCTTTGTTTTAGTTATGGGTGGATTGGCAGCAGGGGCATATTATCTCAAACAAAATACCACATCTGTAATAACTCCGCCTGCACCTATCACAGAAACTCCGACTCCTTTACCACCACCCCCTCCTCAGTCGGAAGTATATATACCGCCAGATTTGTTTGAAAATATTCCAAATATTTATACATACCCTCAGCCGAAGATAAGTAATTTAGTGTCGTGGCATTTTCCTAAGAAGATAAATAATTTAGAAATTTTTATAGACCCTAACACAGCTCAGGATAATTACGTTGATTTTTACGAACTAGGTAAAATCAATGAAGGAAAGTACAAAGACTACACAATCAATCTAGGTGTTCTGCCTTGTCAATGTATGGGCGGGCCTTCTTACGCCACAATACTCATTAAAGCAGGAATTAAACCAGTATTTTTAACTAAGTATACTGATTTTATCGAAGACATGGCACTAGATGAAACGACATACTCGCTCGACAACACCTTTACAATAAGTGATCTCGAATTTCCAGAAAAGATAACTGGACCTAAGCCGTCGCAAGTCTTAACGGCTGCTGAACCCGGATTCTTTATGGGTAGCTATATTCCGTTTAATGCAGATGGTTTAAAAGTTGCATTTTCTGATCCTCAAGTTGGAACTGTTTTTGTAGCGGCGTCTGAAACAGACAAAGCAGTTTATAGTAATAATGCATTCTATGTTAAATCACCTGATTGGAGTACTAAACTATACATTTTAGAACCTAACTTTCTTGATAAAGACGGCGTGGCTGATGTGACATGGGAGGGTGGTGAAAAAAATAAGGAAGCCTATGTTTATACTGATATTGGTGGATGCGGTTTCAGAAACTTCGCTTCAGTAGTATGGCCTGACAAAGTGAATATTGGACAAGATCTAATGATTGCGGGATTAACAGGCTCGGGTGAGGTTGTGTACACATTCAAAAATACGAACCATAGTATTCTCAAAGATCTGTATGAAATGAAATATAATCCTTTTGATGGTGTGAAGTTGCCTTATTCTGAATTTGTAAAGCGACATCCGGTCTTCTTTTGGGTAGACCCATTTGATCGCCTAATTAAGTTTGAAAACGCGGCTTTTCAACCTCAAGCAGAATGTGCGAAACCAGCAATATATCTATATCCGACTGCGAAGACCCAAGTGTCTGTAAAGGTTGATCCAAAGGGCGGCTTTACTTACACTGATCCTGAATACGGCAATGGATGGGAAGTCACGGCCTATCCAGACGGAAAAATTGTTGTGGACGGCAAAGAATACCCATATCTGTTCTGGGAAGGACGAGGTGGATTATATCAGACTCCAGAAAAAGGATTTATAGTTGAACGAAATAATGTTCACCAATTCTTAGTTGAAAAATTAACACAACTGGGATTAAATAAACAAGAGTCATTTGATTTTATTGAGTACTGGGAACCATACATGAAGGATGCGCCATATTACTTTGTAACCTTCATGGACAACGAAGCACTAGATGCATTGGCTCCTCTCGAAGTAAATCCTCAGCCAGACACGATCATTCGAATTTTAATGGACTTTGAGCCACTAGAGAAACCTAAACATGTAATAGGTCTTGAAATTAAAACACCAACGAGAAATGGATTTACTGTCGTCGAATGGGGTGGAGTGAAACACTAATTGGATGAAAAGGAATTTAACTTTAGTATTAATTCTTGTAGCCGTTCTTGTTGTTCTGGTATTCATTAATGAACGTAGGAAGCAACAAGAAGATACTGAAGAGGCAATTCAGCCCCCTGTTATAGTGGGAGACCCAAGCTTAGCAGGAGATCATACTGGGTTGGGCTTAGTACTTCCCGAGCATTTTGGGATACAAAAATTTGTCGAAGATGTTCCTGGCGCACGTGTCATGGCTTGGGACGGTATGGGAAATCTATGGATAAGCCAAACATCAGAAGATGCAATCACAAAAATTACAGTTCAAAATGGAAATCCTACAAAGAAAGAAAAAGTCTTCAGCAGATTGAAAAGACCTCACGGAATCGCGTTTGATCCGCAAGATGGAAATGTTTTATATTTTGCTGAAGAAGATAAAATCTCGCAGGTCAATATCGCGACTGAACCCTTGAACCCTGTAGTCATAAAAGATGGTCTTCCTACTGGTGGTAGACATGTCACGAGGACTATTAAATTTGGTCCGGATGATCGTCTTTATCTTTCGGTTGGTTCTTCATGCAATGTTTGTATTGAAGACAACGAATATCGAGCAAAAATCTTTTCGATGAAAAAGGATGGGTCAGATTTCAAAGAGCTGGCTAGGGGATTGAGAAATTCAGTATTTTTTACATGGAGTTATTTAGATGGGAAAATGTGGGCGACAGATATGGGATCTGATCATTTGGGCGATGATCTACCTCCTGATGAGATCAACGTTATACAACAAGACGGCAATTACGGTTGGCCCAACTGTTATGGTAAAAATAATCATGATAGTGATTTTGATAAAAATGTCTACATTCGTAACCCATGTATGGATCCTTACGAAATTTCGTCACATATAGATCTTCCAGCCCATACCGCCGTATTAGGTTTGGATTTCATACCCGAGGAAGGATGGCCATCTAGTTTATGGTATGACTTAATAGTTGCATCGCATGGCTCGAGTGAAAGATCTGAGAAGATTGGCTATAAGCTGTTACATGTAAAGTTAGACGCTAAGGGTAATTATGAAGGGACAGAAGACTTTATTTCCGGTTGGCTTCAGGACGATGAAGTTTTGGGGCGGCCTGTAGATGTATTAATTCAACCTGGCGGCCAAATGTACGTTTCTGATGATAAAAGCGGAGTTATATATAAGGTAACCTACAATGGACCTCAAGAATAAAGTAATAATTTTAACAGGGGCTGCGAGGATCGGACTTGATGTAGCTCAAGGATTGAAATCGAATGGAGCGAAACTGGCAGTGACATATTTTACATCCAAACCTGATTTGGGTGATGATGTTTTGTATGTCCAAGCGAATTTGTCAAAAGAAGCAGATGCAAAAAAAGTTGTCGCAGAAACAAAAAAGAAATTTGGACAAATTGATGGGCTAGTCTACATGGCGGCGAATTATCCGAACCAGCCTTGGAAAACTTTAACTGAAAAAGATTGGGACAGCACCATGAACACTATTGCCAAAAGTGCTTTTCTCATGAGCAAAGCCGCGGCTGACGAAATGGTGGAAGGTAAAATTATACATATCGCTGACTGGTCAGTATTAAATCAACCGTACAAAGATTATTTACCTTACAATGTTGCTAAAAGTGCTGTGATTGGACTTACTAAGTCATTAGCCAAAGAATTAGCACCAAAAATTGCAGTTAATGCAATAGCACCGGGACCTATCCTGAAACCAGCGAATTTATCGGACGAAGATAATCTAGAAGCCTTAAAAAATACTCCTCTTGGAAAATGGGGAGGAGCTCACGAAATCACTAAGGCTGTTTTATATTTATTGGATACAGACTTTGTAACGGGTCAAATCTTGTATGTCGACGGAGGGCGCTCGATAGCCTGAGTAATGACCTATTTAGTCCGATCGTACAAATAGGTCAAGAAAGCTAAATAAACAATTTCCCGCCGGATTTTAAGCCGTTGATAAAGTCTTTGCCAGACATGGGGGATTTGCCCTCTGGTTGGATCTCTTCTATCAACAAACTCGCGTCCAGGGTTTTTACAGCTGGTAAGCCTTGATGCAAATGAATTTTTCCTGGAAGCTCAATTTTTACATCATTGATGATGTGAGCTTTTAACACTTTAATAATTTTACCATTTAGGGTTGTCCATGTTCCTGGTTCTGGATTCAGTGCGCGGATTTGAGCATCAATTGTTTTGGCGGATTGGGCCCAATTGATTTTGCCGTCGTTTCGGTTTAGTAATTTAGTATACGTCGCCTTTTCCTCATTCTGTACTTGCGGATTGATTTTTCCAGCAAACCATTCGGATAGTACCTTCGGGACCATGTCTGCGGAGAGGTCAGCGAGGTGTTTGTATAATTCCTCAAAAGTTTCTCTACCAGTGAGCATCAATGGAGACTGAGCGATGATAGGTCCATGATCCATTTTTTCATCCATTTGGATCAGGGTAATTCCGGTTTTTTCTTCTTGATTTAAAATAGCTGCTTGGACAGGGGAAGCTCCGCGATATTTGGGAAGAAGTGAGCCGTGAATATTTATCGACTTGAATTTCGGAATATTCAAAATAACTTTTGGAATTATTTGACCATACGCTACCACCAGCATCAGATCTGGGTTTAAATGGGATATAACGGGAAGTAAATCTGAAATATGTGCTGGCTGCTCCACATAAACATTGTGGCGAGTCGCCCATAGTTTCACTGGAGATGGAGTTATCGTCTTATTCCTTCCAGCAGGTTTGTCTGGCTGGGTAATTATCAAAACAAGCTCGTGTTCATGTTTGAGCTTTTCCAGAGTTGGGATCCCAAATTTGGAAGTTCCAGCAAAGATTATTTTCACATTTTTTCATCGGGTTTGCCCGATGTCTCTTTGATAATTTTAGAAGTAAATAAAATTCCATCGAGGTGATCAACCTCGTGTTGTATAACTCGTGCCAATAATCCATCGGCTTCGAACTTACTTTTTTCACCTTCCAGATTCAAAGCTTCGACTGTGATTTTTGCTGGTCGTTTGACGATGCCATAAATACCTGGGATGGAGAGACAGCCTTCTTCCATTTCTATTTTCCGCCAGGATTTTTTTGTAATCTTCGGATTGACCAGCGCAAAGGGAGGCATACCCATATGCTCGAGGTTGATCACGCAGAGACGGATTGATTTACCTATTTGTGGAGCTGCGAGTCCGATCCCATTTGCAGCCCTGCATGTCTCAATCATTTTTTCGACCAAATCAGCAAGACTTCGATCAAATTTTTTGATCAGTTCAGTTTTTTTATATAGGATTGGATTCGGAATCGTGACGATTTTCATCGTTATGCTTTTTAATTAAAAAGGCGAAGAGAGCACCTGGTTTTTTGGCTTTCTGTTCTATGACTTCGCCCGCCAGTCTGCGCAAAAAATTGTGGTCATACTTCAGAGCCATTCTTAGATAAAATCCAAAGTGTTTGGTATCAGAAAATTTTACGGCGAGTTCGTCAGCCAACGCGTGAGCAGGGGAGTGGATATGTTTCTCGGGTTGTTTTTTGAACTCTCGCTTGATCTCCATGGCAAATTTCCAATTTCTAAATACTAATTTCTAAACAACCATATGCTATAATTCTAGCATGAAAATCAACGTTGCGGGAATACTCATAGATAATTTGTCGAAGCGGGAAGTCTTAGACTACGTTACACAATTATTGCGATCGCAAAAGTTATGTTACTTAGTGACACCGTATTCAGAGCAGATTGTGTTCGCACTTGAAGACGAAGAGTATAAAAAAACTTTGAATGGAGCGGCACTTGCTCTTCCTGACGGAATTGGGGTGCTCTGGGCGTCGAAGTATTTACATAGCAGTGATTCTCTACTCAAAACACTTTTTGCAATTATTTTTAATCGTCCGTATATTCGATCAGTGATCCAGGAGCAGATCACAGGCAGTCTATTCGTGTATGATTTAGTTCGTCTGGCTGCAGAGAATAATTTTTCTCTAGCATTGGTTGGAGGAGAGGGGAATGTCGCTGCCCAATCAGCTTATGAATTAAAAAAGTTGTATCCTAACCTGAAAGTGAATTTAGCGCTCTCGGGTCGACCGTTTGATGAGAAAATTATTCAAGAGATTGCGGCTAGTAATTCTGATATACTACTCATAGCCTATTCGCCGCCAAAGCAGGAAAAATGGATAGCAGCGAATCTACAAAAACTCAACGTCAAACTGGCAATGGGGTTGGGCGGTACATTTGACTATATCGCAGGTAAACGACTGCTGCCGCCTCAATTTATGCGTACCATAGGCTTAGAATGGCTGTGGCGTTTAATCACACAACCCTGGCGGATAAAGCGAATGTGGAACGCAATTCCAGTTTTTATTTGGAAAATTTATATGTATAAGAAAAACCATGTCACAAATTAGAGTAAGATTTGGACCTAGTCCAACGGGAAATTTACACGTAGGTGGATTGCGGACAGCGCTCTACGATTACTTATTTGCCAAAAAAAATAAAGGGACTTACATTCTTCGAATTGAAGATACAGACAAGGCTCGAACTGTGCCTGGTGCGCTAGACAATATCGTCCAAACGCTTCACGAACTGGGTTTAACTTCAGATGAAGGTCCTTACTGGAATAACGGAGTAAAAGTTCGTGGGGATTTTGGACCGTATCAACAATCAGAAAGATTAAGTTTGTATTCAAAGCATGCAGGGGAATTAGTAAAAAACAAACATGCTTATTATTGCTTTTGTACCCCTGAAAGATTAGAGGAGCTTCGAAATACCCAGGAAGCCGCGCATCAGCCACCGAAGTACGACAAGCACTGTTTGAAATTGACCCCAGAAGAAGTAAATCAAAAACTTTTAAATCAGGAAAAGCATGTGGTGCGTCTGAATGTGCCGGCTGATCAAACCATCACGTTCACAGACATGGTTCATGGCGAAATTTCCATCTCGAGTAACGATGTCGATGATCAGGTGCTTCTCAAATCTGACGGATACCCAACCTATCATTTGGCGAGTGTCGTGGATGATCATTTGATGAAAATCAGCCATGTCATCCGTGGTGAAGAATGGATACCATCGACACCGAAGCATATACTTCTTTATGCAGCGTTTGAATGGGATCAGCCGCAATTTGCACATCTACCACTCCTTCTCTCAAAATCAAAAAAGAAATTATCTAAAAGAGACGGTGACGTTGCGGTTAAAGACTTTTTGAAACAAGGCTATCTACCCGAAGCACTGATTAACTTTGTGGTTTTCCTGGGCTGGAATCCGAAAACAGAGCAGGAAATTTTCACGATCGATGAACTAGTCGAGCAGTTTTCCTTTGGCAAAGTAAACAAATCAGGGGCGGTGTTTGATCTGGATAAACTGGACTGGATCAATGGCATGTACATTCGCAAAATGGATGTCAAAGAGCTTTATGATAAAATTCTTTTGTTCTTGCCAGAGGCTGAAACAAAACCAAAATCTTTTATATATAAAATTTTAGAATTAGAAAGAGAGAGATTAAAAAAACTTTCCGAGATAGGGGAGAGGGTCAAATACTTTTTTAGCGACCCGGAATATGATCCTAAATTACTCATCTGGAAAAAAGCATCTAAAGAAAATATTAAGAGGAACCTATCCTCCACATATGAGCACATTAGGTCCCAAGAAGTATCTGAAGACAGTATTAAAAAGTTTATAGAAGAAAATAATCTTAAAACCGGTGAAGTGTTATGGCCCTTGCGCGTTGCCTTGACCGGCATGGAAGCATCTCCAGGTCCGTTTGAAATAATGGACACCTTTATGGTTCTACCAAACGGCAAAGAACTAATTTTGAATCGAATAAATAAGGCAATTTCATCGTTGTAACTTTATTGACATTTTGGCGTTAAAATGATACAATAACGTCAGAATGTTCTACAAGAACTCGAAACAAAATACTAACAAAATCAAGACACTATTTTCAGCATTACTGATTGCTAGTGTTGTTATAATCATGTCTGTAAATCCTCACACGACTGCTCAAACAGCAGATGAACTGCAGAAACAAAAAGCTGACAAACAAGCCAAGCTAGCTGACATAGAAAGAAAAATCGGACAGTACCAAACGGAAATCAAAGAAGTCCAAGCTGAAGCCAAAACTTTAGCCAACCAGATCAAATCATTGAACTTGGAAATTGCCCAAACTGAAGCCCAAATCGAAGTTACTGAAACAAAGATTGAGGTCACAAATATTGAAATCGCTGATGTGACGGATAAGATTATCCAGACTCAAGCCGACATCAAAGATCAGAAAACTATTTTGAAAGCTCTGATTGCAGATATCAATGACATGGACCAGCGCAGTCCTTTGGAAATCGCTTTGGAGAATGACAATTTTGATCAGTTTTTGGACCAAGTCCAGTATATTTCTACGATTCAACAACAGAGTCAGGAAACATTAACGAAAATCAAGCAGCTGGAAGCGGAATTAGAAATCCGTCAGGCAGCGTTGAAAAGTGAAAAAGCCAAACTAGACCAACTTCGAGAGAGTTTGGATTTGGCCAAAACTAGTTTAGTGGGACAACAGCGAGCCAAACAACAAGTCTTGGATCAAACCCGTGGACAGGAAAGAGCTTTCCAGCGGTTATTAACTGAACAAGAAAAGTTGGAAGATGCTTTGGAAAAAGAAATTAATGATTTAGATAGTCAAATTGCAGCTAAGCTTGGCAAGTCGAGACTCAAAGCCGAGAGGGGGTTACTGGCTTGGCCCATGAAAGGTACCTTAACACAAGGTTACGGCAACACTGGATTTACCAAACTTGGTTATAGTTATCATAATGGAATAGATATCGCAGCACCCGCAGGAACGCCAATTTATGCAGCTGCAGATGGAGTGGTCCAAGCGACAGGTACAGGAAATGGCGCGTATGGCAACTGGGTCGCGATCAAGCACAGTACAGGAAAGTTTGCTGGTAAAGAAATTATTACGCTTTATGCGCATATGAGCAGCTTCCGTATGAAGACTGGCCAATCTGTCGAGATGGGGGATTTGGTTGGATTTGAAGGGAATACTGGGAATACAACAAGACTTCTTTATGGTCCACATCGCGGATATCATCTCCATTTCACTGTTTTTGACGCTAGGGGATTTGACATAGCCGATGGCGCTCGCCAAGACCTCTATGGGGCTTACAAAGTCCCGTATGGTGCACCGTATAATCCTCTAGATTTCTTATAAAGCAAAGAGTTATATAAAAACGCGGCAATGCCCGTGTTTTTTTTGTTATAATATATATTGGGCTTGAAACATAAAGCCCAAGCAATCCGTCTATACTAAGGCATGCAATCACAAACAAAGCAGACTCTTAAGATATATTGGCAACACTCCATGAAGTACAAGGGAGTGGTTTTTGTTTTATTCATAGGCACATTAGCTTTGGTTGCATTTGATGTAATAAAACCATTTTTTTACAAAAGATTTTTTGACCAGTTAGTTGTAACCGATCCTGCAAATACAAGCCCATTAATTAGTACTATATTTTTAATATTGTTATTGAACTTCTTTAATTACTCTGCTTGGAGAGGGGTTTTGTATGTGAGTAACTTTTTTCAACCTCGTGTGATGTCTGACCTCTTAAATACTTGTTATGAATACATCCAAAATCATTCCTATAGATTTTTTACAGACAACTTTGTTGGTAGTTTAGTAACTAAGGTTAGAAGGTACCAAAATTCCTTCGAAACTATTGCAGATCAGGCATATCTGGATATCGGGCGAACTATCTTAATAACTATAAGTATCATCGCAGCCACTTTGGTGTTTAACCCCATGATCGGTTTTATTGTGCTCGGCTGGTCACTTATTTATCTTACCTTTACTGTGTTTTTTAACAGATATAAATTGAAATTTGATCTGAAACGCGCCTCTCAAGACACTAAAACAACAGCTCAACTGGCAGACACAATAACGAATAACATTAACCTAAAAATATTTACTTCAAATTCTAAAGAGCTTAAGACTTTTCGGGGCATTACCCAAGAGCTTTACGAAATGAGGAAGAAGAGTTGGGATCTAGCCAATCATGCAGAAATTTTTCAGGGAACGTTAGTAATTCTTTTGGAATTCGGTGTAATGTACTACGCTATTAGTCAATGGCAGCAGGGATTAATGAGCATTGGTGGATTTGCATTAGTTCAAGCATATTTGGGTCGGATATTCGAAAAATTCTGGAACATTGGCAAAAACATTCAAAAGATATATGAGGCCTTAGCGGATGCTGCTGAAATGACGGTGATATTAAATACTCCTCACGAAGTTAAGGATGGTTATGATTCCACGAATTTAAAAATCAAGCAAGGAACGATCCAGTTTGATAGAGTAAGCTTTGCTTACAATGAACAAGAAGTTTTTACAAACTTTAATTTACGAATTCAAGAAAAACAAAAAGTTGCTTTGATAGGTCCTTCAGGTGGTGGAAAATCTACTATAGTTAAATTGCTTTTTAGATTTTTTGATCTCCAATCGGGCAGAATTCTTATAGATGGTCAGGACATTTCGAAGGTTAAACAAGATAGCTTGAGGCGGCAAATTGGATTGGTCCCACAAGATCCAGTGCTTTTTCATAGGTCATTGCTGGAAAATATCCGATATGGAAAACCTTCTGCAACAGAGGAGGAAGTAATTAAGGCTTCCAAATATGCCCACTGTCATGAGTTTATTTCGAATTTTCCTCAAGGCTACGATACTTTTGTTGGGGAAAGGGGAGTTAAGCTCTCCGGAGGGGAAAGGCAAAGGGTTGCTATTGCTCGAGCGATTCTCAAAAATGCACCGATTCTTGTCCTAGATGAGGCCACCAGCAGTTTGGATTCGGAGTCAGAAATATTCATTCAGGATGCACTTAAAACACTTATGGAAGGTAAAACAACTATTGTTATAGCTCACCGCCTCTCAACCATTATGAGGATGGATAGAATAATCGTTATTGAAGATGGAAAAGTCATAGAAGAAGGTAAGCACGAAGAATTAGTCAAAGCAAAACAGGGGACATACCAAAAACTTTGGGAAATCCAAGCTGGCGGCTTTAATGGAGCGTAATGAAATACCCAAGTACTATAACAATAAATAGAATTAACTATAATTTGGTTCGTGAGCAGCGTAGTGGTACTGCTATTTACAGAAGTGATTCTACATATCTTCGAATTGGAAGTATCGAAAAAATAGGTTTGGATTTGGAATTGCATAAACAGATGGTAAAGGTTGGTTTTCCTCTTGCTCGCGTGTTGGAAGAAGGGGAGTATCAGGACATGTCCTACTTTGTTGAGGAATCACTAGGCTCCCTTCATTTCGGAGAAATTTTCAAACAGGAAACAGAATCAACTGGCTATGTGCTAGATGAATCATTTGAAACATTTCTGCATATTTTAAAAATTTATGCGGAAGCTCAAGTCCAAACGATTGTCGAAAATAAAGATTGGGATGAGTTTCGACATGGAATCCATTTGGATATAATCATACGTGAACTACCTCATTTAGAAAAAGAAATTTTGGAAACCTATAAACGAGCGGAGCAAAATTTAGAAAAATTTCCGTTCGCTATACAACACGGCGATCTTACTCCCTTCAATATCTACCCTAAAGGTATCATTGATTTAGAAGACTCGTTTCTAGGGCCTGTCGGCTACGACATTGGTGCTTTTCTCACAATTCAGAACTGGTTTCCTGAAAAGGCTGATGACGAATTCTATCGTGTCTATAAATTCACCGAAGACCAAGTCTCTAAATTTAAAAAAACCGTGGCTGACTTGTATAACAGTCATGGACTTCCTAGGCCGTCAGATTATGAATACGAATTTAATTTAACTAAAGGAATTTGGTTTACTGTTAGAATGCATGAGCTACCAAAGCTGCAACAGTTTAGATACAATACTTTGAATAAATTACTAGCTAAGTCCCCTGACCTAATCCAAAAATAGGGGAGAGCAAAAGCCGACCATAGGTCGGCTTTTGAATTTTGAATTATATATTTTGAATTTCGAAAATCGATCGCGCCAGATTTAATGACATGATAGGTTAGGGCAGTGCAAACTCAAGCAGTAAGTGTTAAAATTGTGATATGCAGTCAGATAACTTACCTGGAGATTACGTTTCCGGCTTCGTGGATGGCGAAGGTTGTTTCTATTTGGCTTATAGAAGTGAAAATAAACTAAACAGACCCAATCAACCAAAATATTTTAGATGGACACCCTATTTCGCTTCAGTTTTACGTCCAAAATATAGATGATTTGTTTAGTAAACTTATGCCGTTCTTTAAGACTCACCCACTTCGAGCTAAAAAGAGGGGAGACTTCGAACTTTGGTGCGAGGCACTGATTTTGATTTATGAAAAGAAAATAAAAAAAGAAAAATATATAACAGAAGATCATTCCAGGCTCATGGGTATCAGAAGTAGAATGAATTCAATAAAAAGAACAAATACTAAACAATATAAGAATTCGCCAGTTTTGATTTAGACCACGACGCAGAAGGTACATTGTGCGACGAGCTCACTATCTCTAAATAAGGCCTTTTTGAGCCTCTTCTCTAGGTATCCTTACTAGTCCCTTAAGCCTATTTACTGTTCCTACATTTTAAATTCTGCATTTTAAATTCTAAATTATTTTTCTCTCCCCTTTAGATATTTTGATAAACTCAGTGGAACCGTTTGCTAAATGAAACTTTTGCTGATGCTTTTCAAAAGTTCTGTTTTGCTATAAACTATTTGCACGTCAAGGAGGACGGATCATGCACAAGATCGTGCTTGTTATCGATTCCGCCCCTTTGAGCGAAGCGGATAAGAACCTGTTCGAATCGCGGGGCGCGTCGTTTAAAAGGGTTTATCAAATCCAGACTCAGTCGGATTTTCCTAAGGGTACACAACTGATTTGCGTACCGAAGAGTCATTCAGACCGTGAATACTTCAGGGTGCGAAGATTGGCCGCACAGGCTGGAATCACAGCTCATCTGACGATTCACTCAAATGACCTTCGAGAGACGCTTAGACGTGTACTCGTGGAGAAGGCGCGAACAGGGTCTGACCCAGAAATCAGTATTGAGGAGGCAAAACGAAACATTTTGGCGTTAAAAACAGATCCTGGATCTTTGATGGATTGGGTGAAGCACAATCTGAAGCCACCATTTGATCTTGATGAGGAGCTTAAGCGCCTCCTGCCTCGCACGACTAAGTACTTCATCGATCGCAATATAAATCGCGAGAAACTTCGATCTGCGATCATAGAAGTGCTGGCACGTTCAGGTGTGGGCAGCAGACGCCGTAAAGCATCCTAGCCGAAGTCACCCACTTCGGTTTTTTTATTTTATTAAATTTTCAATTATTTGTTTCAGCTGAGCTGTCGTATAATCTAGGTCTTTAGAAGTTGTTTGTAAGCCCAAGGTAAACCTAACTGTTGCCGCAGAGCCGTTTTTGACCTTACCTAGGGCTTCTATGACGTGGGATGGTGTGGATGAGCCGGAAACACATGCCGAGCCGGTGGAAGCGGCAATTCCTGCTAGGTCTAGGGCAGTCATGATGGCATCTTGATCCACATCTCGAATTGTCAGACTGACTATATCAGCGGTTCGATTATCCCCCAAGGGTCCATTTAATTCAATACCAGAAATTTTTAAAAGATTTTTTATAAATTTATCCCGAAGTTTAGAGATTTTTTCAGAATTTTTTTGGCGTTGTTCCAGTGGACCTAGTAATTCAACCGCATGGGCAAATCCAATGATCCCAGAGGTATTTTGGGTCCCTGGGCGTAGTCCGTACTCCTGGGAACCACCTTCCATTAATTTGTCGAGCTTGACCCCTGTCTTTACGAATAACGCCCCTATCCCCTTTGGTCCAGAAATTTTGTGAGCAGATAGGGTAAGTAAATCACAATTTAATTTTTCGACATTTAAATTATAAAATTTAGCTGCTTGAACTCCGTCCACATGAAAAGCAGGTTTTAGGTTATAGGTTAGAGTGGATAGATGGTTTCCGATTTCACGGATTGGTAGAACTGAACCGATTTCGTTTGAAACGAAGATCGTGCTGACTAGAATTGTGTTCTCTCTCACAGCTTCCAGTACTTCTTGTACTTTTATTATCCCATCTTTATCCGGTTGAACAAAAGTTGCCTCGACTATCCCCTTTTTCTCTAAATCTTTTATGATATTATAAACAGACTGATGTTCTAACTTAGTTGTGACCACATGCGGCTTTTGTTTGTAGTTGTTTAGATAGTAATGCTGAACGATACCCTTAATTGCTAGGTTATTGGCTTCTGTCGCGCCAGATGTAAAAATAATTTCTTGTGGCCGAGCATTTAGAAACTTAGCTATGGTTTCCCGAGCGAAATCAATTTTGGCTCTAGCGGTCTGGCCTTCTCGATGAGTCGAACTAGGATTGCCGAAGTGCTCCAATTCAAAATCTCGCATGGCTTTCACCACGCGTTTATCAACTGGAGTTGTCGCTGCATAGTCTAAGTAAATTCTTTTCATCTGGATGACTTTCTGAAGCCTGCGGATTTGGCTTCGGCTTCGGTGTCGAAACACCTTATCGGACTAGTTGTTTTATCATAAAAAGCACCACCTGGCAAATGATAGATCATGCTTTTCGAGCCTTTGATTTTGCCGTCGCAGATCTGTTGAGTTCCAGACACAGTTGGAGTATAATTAGTAGGTGTAAAAGCTTGTTCGACTTTGATTTCAGGCGCCTCAGTTTTGTTGGTAGTAAATTGTCCTAATCCAAACCCAAGACTTGCCACGAGTACGTAGCCGATTGTGAGAACTATTGCTTGCTGGTGAGTTTTAATAAATTCTTTAATTATCATATGCAGTACGCATTTGTCCTAGGGAGGGTCTATACTTTATCTTTGGCTGAATTACTCCAAGTCTTAATTTCGAAAGGAATTAAGTACCAAGTAAAGGCATGTTCGCCCGAAGTCGTGGTTTTAGAATTGGATCAGCAGATAAAAGCTGAAGAATTCCAGGCCCACTTAGGTGGGGTTATTAAAATTATACGCTTAATTGATACTTTTCAAAAGAAGGGTAAGGAATACCCGTCCCAAGTTCTGACTAATTACTTTACCTATAAGCAGATCAAGGGATATTTCCACGACTATACTGGTAAGAAACAATTCGGTGTTTCGATATATTCGCTCGACCCGAGTATCCGATTTCGTGAAGAAGTTGGACGAATTGCTTTTTTAATCAAAAAAATTCTTCAAGATCAAGCTCAGAGTGTTCGAGCTGTCTTGCCTCAATTCCCCTCCCAAGCACTTTCCTCTGTTCAAGTTACTGAAAATCAGATATTGAACAAAGGGGCCGAGATTGTGATCATTAGTGGTAACCAACGTTTGTTCGTTGGTAAAACTTTAGTCGTCCAAAACTACGAAGATTATGGAAGACGCGATTACCAACGCCCTTCACGTGATGAAAAAGTCGGGATGATTCCTCCGAAAGTTGCACAGATCATGATTAATTTAGCTGGACCCCTTAAGCCATTGGGTCAGATCCTCGATCCTTTTTGTGGATCAGGCACAATTCTACAGGAAGCCATGCTCATGGGATATAAAGCGCTTGGCTCTGACCTTGAACAAAAAATGATTGAGAATAGCGAGAAAAATTTGGAATGGTTTCGAAATCGCTATCATGTCTCCCCTGGTCGATATAAGCTGTTCAAGTCACATGCGGCAGAAATTTCTATGCAAATCCCGAATCTAAAGATTGCGGCAATAGTTACAGAGGGTACACTGGGTCCTATCTATGGCAAAATGCCCAAAAAGCCTGAAATGCAGAATAATTTTAAAAATTTAAGCAAACTCTACGATCAAGTCTTCAAAGAATTCAAAAAATTCCTCACTGAAGGCAGTCGAGTAATTTTATGCTTACCGGCTTACAGAGTCAGCGCATCAGCTTATGAACAGATGCCAGATCTTGACTTTGCCGAGCAAAATGGGTATACTGTCTTAGATCCATTACCTAAAGATTTATCCACGAAATATAAATTTTTACGAGTAACCCCTAGAAAATCGATAATTTACGATAGAAAAGATCAGGTAGTGGCTAGAGAAATAATAGTTTTTCATTACGGTGAAATCATTAAGACGGAACCTGTAATAGAAGATGCAAACGCATCGGAGACAGAATCCGCTGATAAGGAATAAGACATGGCACATAAGAAAGCCGGAGGTTCTACAGCACTAGGTAGAGACTCCCAAGCCAAAAGACTAGGTGTGAAAATTTTCGGTGGTCAATCAGCTCATGTTGGTAGCGTTCTGATCCGTCAGCGTGGTACCAAATGGCATCCAGGCAAAAACGTTCGCAAAGGTTCTGACGACACTTTGTACGCAGTCGCCGATGGAACAGTAAAGTTTACATCCAAAAAAATGCGGGGTTTCGATGGCAGCCTTCATCTTAGAAAGTTTGTCCACATAGTAAAATAGAAAAAAGCCTCTCAACGAGGCTTTTTTGTTATAACCTATTTCTTATTCTTTATCGATGCTTTGACGAAGTCTCTAAAGAGCGGACCTGGGGCAAGTGGGCGCGATTTGAATTCTGGGTGGAACTGGACTCCGACGAAGAATGGATGATCAGCTATCTCGATAATTTCTACTAAATGACCGTCTGGTGAGGTTCCTGAAAAGACAAATCCTTTGGCTTCAAATTGCTTGCGATACTTATTATTGAATTCGTAGCGATGGCGATGGCGCTCCATAATTCTCCTGGTGCCATAGGCTTTTTCGGCTTTTGATCCTGGCTTGAGAACACAAACCCATGCTCCCAGACGCATCGATGCCCCATAATCTCTCTTCAGAAGCTTTTTTTCTTGATCTGGCATGATGTTTATGACTGGGTGCGGTGTTCCATCGTCTACTTCCACAGTATGGGCGTTTTTGAGCCTCAAAACATTCCTAGCGAACTCGATAGTTGCCATCTGCATACCATAACACAAGCCCAGATAAGGAACCTTTTTGGTTCGAGCATAATTAATAGCCGAAATCATTCCTTCTATCCCCCGTTTACCAAAGCCGGGAGTAATGACAATTCCATCCATTTTATGTAAAATGGCTGTTCCTTCTTTTTCAATCTTCTCTGAATCAATCCAGTGAAGAACGGGTTTAACTTTGTTATACCATGAGGCAGCTTTTAGTGCTTCTATAATCGAAACATAGACGTCAGACAAGTGATAATTGCCAGTACCAAAGTATTTGCCGACTACACCGATGTGAACTTCTTTTTTCACCGTTTTCATGGTTCGGACCAGTTTTCTCCATTGTTCCAAATTTTTGCGACCTGTCGGCAAATTGAATTTGTTTAGAATTTTCTCACCGAATTTTTGTTGCTGCAAAACCAAAGGCACTTCGTAAATTGAATTTAGATCAGGGTTAGAAATAACATCTTCTTTTTTGACATTGCAAAAAAGTGCAATTCGTTCTTTACGTCTATCGTCGACATAGTGTTCAGCTCTCGCCACTATAAAATCTGGTTCAATGCCCATGGCGTTTAACAATCGGACGGATTGCTGAACTGGTTTGGATTTCATTTCTCCCAAATTCCCCGGGATTGGTAAGTAAGCGACATGAACTTGGATGACATCTTTAGGCGCTCGGAGCTTCATGATACGAGAGGCTTCAAAGAAAATTGCATTTTGGTACTCACCTACTGTGCCGCCGAGTTCGATAATCACGATATCTGCGTTTTTGCCGGCTTGTTTAAACCGGCGAATAATTTCGTCAGTGACATGCGGGATTGCTTCCACGTCTTCTCCGTCATATTCAAAAGCGCGCTCTTTACGGAGGACTTCACCGTAGACCTGACCTGTGGTCATGTAATTAACTTTGGAAAGATTGGTGTTGAGAAATCTTTCGTAATGACCCAAGTCCTGATCAGTCTCGATTCCATCATCAGCAACAAAAACTTCCCCGTGTTCCTGCGGACGGATGGTGCCAGCGTCTTGGTTGAGATACATATCGACTTTAACCGGTGAGATGGTGTAGCCTTTGCCCTTTAAAATAGCGGCAATCGATGCCGCTGTGATCCCCTTTCCGAGACCAGAAATAACACCTCCGGAGACGAAAATATACTTGGTTGATCTTTTAGTTCTGTTTCTTGACTTCGATTTTGACCGTGGCATGGATAGAATCTGTTAATTTAATTTCGGCATCATGAATGCCCAAAGTGTTAATAGCTTGCTTGATTATAACCTGAATTGGCGCGATAGACAAGTCAATTTTTTTACTTATTTCCTGGGCGATCTGATCTTCGTGAATAGCGGAATATAGCTTGTGCACACCGCTGTCTTTGACCGTGATGATAAAAGTTTTGTTTTCGATTTTACTTTTTAGTGTACCAGCTTGTTCTTGCAACCTTTTAACTTTTTCTTGATGTTCTTTTTCTTCTTTCTGAACTCGAGCAAGTACATCAGTTGTTGCTGGCAAAGCCAAATGTTTTGGAATTAAAAAATTTCTGGCATGCCCATCAGAGACTTCTTTGATATCGCCAGCGCGACCCATTCCAGCCACGTCTTTGGTTAGAATCACTTTCATAAAGTGATTATATCTTCAAATACCTTCGGATAGCAATATATGACGCGAGGATGGATAAACCCAAACTTGCTAGGATGTTTACTATGACGATTCTGGAAAAGAGGGCGTTGATTAAATTCGTACCCAGGCTATCCAGCGACAAAAACTCTTCGATACTCCCCGAGAGCAGATATAAAAGTCCGAAGGCAACTATTGAGACGATAAGTGTCGCCAAAACAGCGTACATCATGGCTTCTATAATAAATGGCCAGCGAATGTACCAGTTTGTCGCACCGACGAGCCGCATAATCTCAACTTCTTCCCGGCGATTATAAATAGTCAGTCTGATCGTATTAAACGTCACCATCACGGTCACGGCCATGAAAATTAACGCCAGAATAATTCCAAATTTCGTGATGAAGTCAATAATCCTCGATAACTTCTCGATAACTACTCTCGTATCACTGACACGATCAAAGTACGCAGAATATCTCTGACTTTTCAATTCGTTATAGAGACCTTCGTAATTATTCAAATCCTCGGAACGTATGGATAATGATGCTTGAACGGGTTTTTCAAATTCACTTAGACTACTGATAAGAATTGAATTGTCTTTGTGTCGTTCGCGGAATCTTCGTTCAGCTTCCTCGTGAGAAATGAAAATGACTTCTCGAACATTGGGAAGTAATTCTACTTCAGCTTTGATATCCGCCATCTCCTGGTCAGTGGTTTTATCATTAAAGTATGCTGTGATCACGCCAACTTTGTCCTGACTGTTGCTGATCGAAAGCACAGCAAGAGTATAAAGCACAAGAATTGTTGAAATAATAAATAAAGTAATTGCAACCATAGAGGTTGCGGCTACAGAAACCCAAAAATTGCGGAAAAAATTTGTGACCGCCGACCGGACTACTCGCCTGGTTGTGATGGTCTTGGTCATAGGACGTATTTCCCTTTTTCTTGGTCGTAGACAACTTCGCCGTTTTCCAAAGTTATGACGCGCTTTTTGACACTGTTAACTATATCTTTGGCATGCGTGGCTAGAATTACCGTGGTTCCAGCTTTATTTATTTTTAGCAGTAGCTGAATAATTTCCCAAGCATTGATGGAATCAAGGTTACCGGTAGGCTCATCTGCCAAAAGTAAGACTGGTTTATGGGCTAAGGCCCGAGCAATCGCTACTCTTTGTCTTTCACCACCAGACATTTCATGGGGAAAAGCTTTTGATTTTTCTTCTAATCCGACCATTTCTAGAATCTTCGGAACTTCTTTCTGTATCATTGAGGGTTTTTCGCCGGATACTTCTAAGGCAAAGGCGATGTTTTCAAAAGCGGTACGCATAGGCAAAAGTTTGATATCTTGGAAAACAACACCGATTTTTCGTCTTAGGTAAGGAATGTCCTTAGCCCTTATGGCTGCAATATCTATGTCATCGATAAGTATTTGACCTTCATCGGGTCGTTCCTCTCCAATAATTAAAGACATCATTGTCGATTTACCTGCCCCGGATTGACCGACAACAGAAAGAAACTCACCTTTGTGAATTTCAAGATTAACATTGTTGAGTGCTAAAACTTTATTGTAGGCTTTTGTTACTGAATCGAATTTGATCATTTGTATTTATTATAACAGATTTCTATTTTTCTCTAAGTAACGCTTTATAAACTCTTCGATGTTCCCCTCTAAGACACCACTCGCATCCGAAGTTTCATAGTTAGTCCGATGATCCTTCACTAATTTGTAAGGATGCAACACATAGGATCGGATTTGATTCCCCCATTCGGCGGAATGAAACTCGCCTCTAATCTTTAACTTTTCTTCCTGACGTTTTTGTTCTTCGAGTTGGGCTAGTTTACTCGCTAGTATCTTCAGTGCCTGTTCTTTGTTCTGCGCTTGCGAACGTTCGTTTTGAATGGTAACGGTGATCCCTGTAGGTCGATGAGTGGCTCTGATAGCCGAATAAGTTGTATTTACGGATTGACCGCCATGCCCGCGGCTAGTTTTGGCTTCAATTTCTATTTCATCTAAGTTTAGTTTAAATTCATGTTGCTGGATGGCTGGCAACACTTCCACCAATGCGAAAGATGTTTCTCTGGTATGAGTCGAATTAAAAGGCGATTGACGAACCAGACGGTGGACCCCGGCCTCACTTTTAAAGAAACCGTAAGCATAAGGACCGATGATTTCGATGACGACACTTTTGATCCCTGCTTCTGATCCACGACTTTCGTCTATGACAAGTGTTTTAAACTTTTTGGATTCGGCAAACCGCACGTACATTCGTAACAGCATCTCGGCCCAGTCCTGGGCATCGACACCACCAGCACCGGCGTGGATGGATAAAAGGGCGTCGTGATCATCATATTTTTCGGATAAAAAGGTTCTTAGACGGAATTGCTCAAAAGCAGCCTGTAGGGCTTCAAATTTGGCCTTTAGATCACGCTCAAGGGCCTTATCGCTCTCTTTGACAGCCATAGTGCAAAGTTCTTCTAAATCGGCTAAATCTTGTTCAAACTTAAACCACGAGTCTACATCGTTTTTGAGGTCACTCGCCTGCTTGGATTTGATCCTGGCATTGTCCTGGTCTGACCAAAATTTCGGGTCAGACATCTCGTCTTCTAACTCAAGAATTTTTTGTTTCTTTGGACCCAGGTCAAAGATGCTCCTTCAAGTTCCTAGCATTGCTTTGGAGACTTTCTATATTTCTTTGTAACTCTTCTATCATAGTTTTGATTTAATCCTAATGACCCGAATGACCATCCGAATTATCCGAAGCAGGAGTGTAATCAGAATTTAGAATTCGTTTTGGTCTGAGGTTATAATTACGCATGTTTACAATTATTCCTAGTTCTAGATTAGCACTCTTTAAATATCTTTGCATCTGATTGTAATCATCCTTAGTGATATAAGCCTTTGCTTTAAAATCGACAATAATCTTATTAGCCACAATAAAATCAAATCTATTGCCGGACAATGATTGAGAATTCATTTTTGTTATATCCTTTTCACGTAAATATGATAGTTCTTTTTCAACAATTCTAGTTTCGTCCATTTCGGGTCATTTGGATAGTATTCGTATAATTTGAATTATATCATCTAACCTTTTAAATTTTTAATTTCTCGTATTAAGTCTTCCATAGATGAGTTATAGAATAAAGGAAACGATGGTAATAATCGCTAAAAGTAAAATAATCGATATTATAATTCTGTTGATTGGTTGTACTGATTTTTTACCGAAAAGCCAAGTGAGGTGTATAGAGAAATTTAACAGAATGAAAAAAGCAAAAAATGCCATGACTAGCAATATACCTAAAATTGTTTTAAATATTTCCATGGATTTCTATATTTTCAATAATATTCTTTAATTCTATCAGATTATGGATTATATAGTCAGGGGCCGCGGCTTTGAGTCTTTTTTTACTTTGCCATCCTCCTGTTATAGCTACTGCTTTATATCCAAACTTTTGTCCTATCTCAATCTCTTCGATAGTATCTCCTACGACCATAACCTCGCTTGGGTTTAAGGATTTACTATTAACAAAATCTTTTAGCAATTCGTCTTTAAATGTTTTCGTGGTGTGTGTAATATCGTTCTTAGTAGATCTAGCGAGAATTTGATTGATGAGATGCTTTATCCCAAGCCTTTCATTCTGAATTTCAATATGAGAAACTATGTGATTACTAAAGATGATCGATTCGATGGAGTTGTTATTTAACCAAGTAAGAGCATCTTTTGCCCCATCTCTCAGATTGACTTTTGCTTCCTCTGGTTCGTAGTGCTGCATATATACAGCTTCTATCTCTTCAGCGCGACTATCAAAAAATTCCGGACTCAATCCAGCATTTACCCAATATTGTTTAATCGGGATAATAAAGTGATCGCGAATTTCTTCAATGTTTGTTTCTTTAAATCCAAAGTGTAGTCGCGTGGCAGATTCAGCCATCGTCCCGCCATCGATATCATCTAAAAGAGTTCCGTTCCAATCAAAAGCAACCAGTTTGATCATAAGGTTACGAGCAATAAATACGCAAGCATTACAACAAGCACGATAGCAACCTGATATTTGCTGAGCTTTTTAGGAGGATTTTTATACCAGTTAAGCTCGCGTTTCCAAGTAAAAAATATCAACAGAATTACCGGTAATAGCACTAATGCAAGTGTCCATAATAAATCTTTATTATTTTCCAGCATTTGGGTCCTTGAGCCACTTATTACTTTTCATATGCCACTCGCTTGGGTCGCTGGATTGGATTTGTTCCCAAAGTTTTTTTGCAGATTGAGTATAAAGTTTTTCATCCCTGACTAATTTTCGGTTTGTTGCCCACTTTCCAGGCAATTTAGATCCAAGTTCTTCGATTTCTTTTAGTTCTAAATCAATATCTAAATTATCTGCATCTTTAACGATCTTGGCTTCTATACTATCTCGCTTTTCATATTCTTCTATGATGTGGCGATAATCAGCAACGCTTGTTCCGTCAAACATATCATCAGCTGCTTTGCTCTCGTCTGCTTTAACGTAAACTTTCTGGACATAGCTTAGATCTGAAGTTCTAGTTTCAGCTACGTCATGGACGAGTGCCATTTTGATAATTTTATTTTCATCACCAGCTTTTTCCATTCTTGAAATAATCAGTGCTATCCAAATCAATCGGATTGTGTGTTCCAAATCTGATGCAACATCAAAACCCAAATGCTGCCGCCAGCCTCTAGGCACGTTCCTCAATGATCCAATCTCGTATAAGAAATCAATATCTCTATTCGTCATAAATTTGTATTGTCGCAAATTTTGGGTAATTACATTGTTTTTGCGACAAGCCACTTAATATTAAATTTTAAACTCTTTCATATTCGACGAATGAAAATTCCTCGTGGTCTTCGCGCTCCATTTCTTTCCAGAGATTTTTGTCCACTTCTGGAAAGAAGACATCACCATCAACTTTTTTATGAACCTCGGTCAGAATCAGTTTGTCTGCTTTATCAATAAGCTGATTGAAGATCTGTCCTCCCCCCGCAACCATTACTTCTGGTGTATCTTTTAATCCATTCAAGGCGTCTTCAATATTATGATACACTATTACATCGGTCGGCGCTTGCCAATCCGTCTGTCTCGTAATTACGACATTGACTCTTTCAGGCAATGGTTTACCTATCCTGTTCATAATAGAGTCAAAAGTGTTTTTACCCATGAGCACAGTTTTGCCTACAGTTTTATCTTTGAAATGTTTCAGATCTTCTTTGATGTACCACGGAAGAGCATTGTGACTCCCAATCACTCTATTTTTCGCTACAGCAGCTATTAGGATTAATTTCATGCTATTTATTAGACTACGAGGGTCACCCTCGTAAAAATTTAATTGCCGCTTCTAAGATTTCGTTATTCTTGCCATACAGATTCATTTTTCTAGCTTCTTCTAAGTCTAACCAAAAAGGTTCGGTTTCTTCGGACGCCTGCAATTCTCCAGAGACATTGGTGCAAAGAAAGACCTTGAAAGAAAAATCTACCCAACCGTCTTTTCTTTCTACAGATGCTTGGACGTAATTACCAGGAAAATCAATGAGGTTATTTGCTAATAATCCAGTTTCTTCTGTAAATTCCCTTTTAGCTGTGATCTCTGGAGTTTCTCCTGGATCGATGTGTCCGCCCGGGAACGCGATGGAGCCATCCTTTTGTAAAGATTTTATGCCAGCCTTAACTAGTAAAATCTTTCCGTCTTTTATAGCTAGAATACCGGCACCAGACTTCATTGTTTTTTCTCGTACAATCCACCCGAAACTGATAGTTCGGCTTTGATCATGTCGTGTGGTTTATAATCAATTAACTTCACCAATTCTGGTTTGAAGTCATCGATAGATTTTACTGAAGGATCTAATTCAATTCGTGGGAATGCATTAGGAGTTCTTTGCAGCTGCTCTTTTACAGCGTCGAGGTGTTTTTCGTAAATATGCGTGTCTCCAAATGAATGGATGAACTCTCCTGGTTTATATCCTGTGACTTGAGCTAGAATCATAGTCAGCAATGCGTAGGATGCGATGTTAAAAGGTACACCCAAAAACATATCCGCAGATCTTTGATAGAGATGCAGGGACAGTTTATCATCTATGACATTGAACTGATACATGTTGTGGCAGATGGGATACCTCGCTGCATCCTCATTTGTTGCCATGGTGTAGAGATACTCAGGGTTCCAAGAATTCACGATCAAATTATGAGCATTTGGGTCATCTTTAAGTTCTTGTACAGCCCAGCCCAACTGATCCACAGTCCTACCCGGAGTTCGAGTAGGCCAACGCCTCCAAAGTTCACCATAGATTTTAGGAAGTTCCCCATGTTCTTTGGCAAAAGCATCGTCGGTTTTTAGTTTTTCGACAAACTGTTCTTTAGCTAATTGATTTGGATACTTTTTACTATAAATTTTATAGGGGTAATCATCCCAGATGTGGACTCCTTTTCGTGTCAGATAAGAAACGTTGCTCTGACCTGACATAAACCAATACAACTCTTCGACAACACCCTTCCAGAAGACTTTCTTAGTGGTAAGCAGAGGAAACCCTTCTGACAAATCAAATCGCATCTGTGGACCGAAAATACTGTAAGAAGCATCCCCTGTCCCACGATCAACTTTACGAAATCCCTTGTCCAGGATTTGTTTGAGTAAATCTAAGTATTGATACTCTGGGTGTTTAGTTTGCATCACTTTTTAATTGCTCTTTTAATAAGCTTGCAAATCGTAGACGTTCATCATTTAGAATGTCACTTTTTTTCCTGTGATTGATATAAAGGTCATCATTATTATACCTAGGAATGATTTGGAAATGATAATGCATAACTTCCTGATTTCCAGCAGGCTCGTTGTGCTGACGGATACTTACACCGTGACATCTGTAAGCGATTTTCATAGCTAGAGCTAGCTTTTTCGCTAAAATGTGCGTTTCGGCCAGGAGACTATCTGGCATATCATAGATATTCTCGATATGCTTGTTCGGGATGATGATGACTATACCAGGGTTATGAGGCCACATGGCAGAGGAAATAAATGCACTCAAGTAGTCATCTTTGTAAACCAAATATTTAAATTTGGAATCCGAAACATAAATACAGAAAGGACAGGTGTAGTTTTCTGGTTCGTGATTATACATTATTCAATATTAAATACTTTTTCAGTCCCATAATAATCTTGCCAGTTTTGATTGTAGTGTGCAAACATCCGCTCTAACCGATCTTGTTTGAGTTCTTCCACTCCTAGCACTTGCATACTGTCCCGTATGAAAGTCTTTGTTTCATCAGCTTTAGATGGATCTTCTATAACCTTTTCAAATTCCACTAGGTAACCATAGCCAGCATTTTTATCAATGCTCACACTCATATCTTTATATTTAAAATCCTGTCGCTCCCGAGACCATTTAGCCTGATATTTAAATCCTGAATCCAGCAGAGTTTTGTCTAATTGATCCAAACTCATATCAACTACTTGTTCAAACTCCGCACGAGCAGTACCATTAGCTGACGTGGTATCGTCTACTGTGGCTTTAATTACAAACAAGACCTTACCGTCTCGATCTGCTGTCCGGACTGAAAAATTTTTTGAATTCAAGATATTATCAGGAATGGTTAAGTTAAGTTTTTGGGCTAAGGTATTTAAATCTCCTGGGATGAAGTAATGATTTAATTGCTTATGAGTACCGTGCGCCTGAAAAGATGGATCTTTTTTTAAATTATCCAAAAGCTTATCTGCGTTTTCTTTGCTTCCGAGTAAGCTTTTAATTTCTATTTCAAATGATGGCATGGACTTCCTTCCATATTTCATTAGCAATTACTTGCTTTGGCTTTAATTCACCCTTTATCGTTGCATCAATAATTTTTGCAACTTTCATGCCCTTGGCTGTCTTTATTACCTCGCGTAGGGACTCTTTTTGGTGGAGCAAATCGCTTTCGAGTAAATCTTTCTTGGCACCCGCCAGATATTTCCTATCTTTCGCGGATTTATTTTGAATCATCTCTATCGCTATCTCGACAGGCATGTTTATAAACAAAACCAGATCTGGTTTTGGCAACCCAAAAACTTCATATTCTAATTTTGAAATCCACTTTTTAAACTTCTCTCGATCTTTTTTGTCCAGATTCGCTGATTGGTGGATCAAATTTGCCGTGACATACCTATTTAGCACTACGACATAGCCTTCTCTCAGCCATTTAACTATTTTATCTTTTGCCTCAAATCGATTCACAGCATACAGTGTTGCAGCTAGGTAGGCATCGATTCTTCCAAAGTCATTTCGAAGATAACGCGCGACTAATTCTCCTGTAAAACTATTATAAATCGGGATGTCCAGAAAAGCTGTTTTTATCCGCTGCTTCTTTAACCTCCGATACAGCAGTTGCGTTTGAGTGCTTTTCCCTGATCCATCTGTCCCATCCACTACGATCAATTTCCCTTTCATAAAATACTACCAACGGTTTTATCCTGATTTTTGTACTTTGAATCATCTCGTTCGACGTAGGGTTTAGAAGTGGGGCTGCTAAGCTGCTCAAACAACAACTGGCAAATCCGCATTCCAGGATGGAGGACTATTGGGACAGTCCCAATATTTGTAATCTCTAAAACCAAATTGCCCTTAAACCCAGGGTCGACTTTTCCTGCAGTTGAGTGAATCACTAAACCAAGTCTACCCAAAGAAGACTTCCCTTCCAATCGTCCTGCGATAGAGGCTGGTAATTCAATTTTTTCTAAAGTCGAGCCTAAAACGAAGTCTCTAGGACGAATGACGAAATCTCCATCTTCAGCGACAGAAATTTTTTCTTCAATCCCATCAGGGATTTTTTTATCTCGAGCGTCGATAACCGAATGCGAAGTACTTCTGTATAAAATGAAGTCATTGCCTAAACGCAAATCCACAGAAACAGTACCTAAGGCCTCTGCCAGGTTGGGCATGGGATCGATTTTTATTTCATTGGTATCAAGTTTCGTCTTGATGTCTGTGTCAGATAAAATCATATTTGTTAGTTCTAAAGTATAATAGCAAAAATTTCATGAAAAAGAAAAGAACTAGCCTGCTGAACATCAGGTCAAGCTAGAACAACGAAAACCAACGGAAATACGGTACCGGACACTTTCGTCCAAGTTTCCTGAAACCTGATGAAAGGGTCGATCATCGACTTGGTCTGACAGCAATCCGCTTGCCTTCATCAGGATTAAGTCTCCTGCTTTGGGTGTAAGTCGAATCACAGGTTGACCGTCTCGACAGGTAAGAATGTCAAAATGACAAGAGCCTGCGAGGTTGACGATCGCGACCAGAAGCCGGTGTTTCTTTGAATCCTTGTGACCTGTAATGTGACCGGCTGAAGTGTAGCGTTGTATAACGATTTCGTTCGGAAACCATTTCGAAAGATTTGGTTCAACGCCTGTGCCAAGTTGAACAAAATTCTGCACAAGTTCGTCCAGTTCATCGAGTGCAGGCATGTCATGTGGAATTTCGTTAAGTTGAACCTTATCGAAATCCTGTCGTACAAGCTTACACTGTGGAGCTTCGGGATCTTTAAACGACAGCCCTTCAAATTCACGAAGGAGCCTTTGCTGTAACCCTTCGGGAACAAACAAGGGAAACAGAGCCACGTCATCGACGATGACGGTTTGCAGCGTTTGTTCTGATTGCATTCTATTGGTGTACATTATTCCTCCCTACAAAAAAACTGCCCGACTAGGGCAGCTTTGTTTGGAAAAGCGAATAACCCTAGTAGCCTAGAGTAGAACCTGCGTATGACGACCAGATCTGTTTTGTCCGAGTTATCAACATAAAACTATTGTACTAGATTTTTACTTTAATACCAGGGCCCATGGAAGAATTCAGTGTTACTGAAACGATATACTCTTTCTTCAATCCAGCTGGTTTATTGGAATGGAGTGCATCCATGAATGATTTATAGTTAGCAACAATTTGCTCATCGGAGAAATTGGATTTACCCAAAAGCATATGAATATTACCAGAATCATCATTCTTAAATTCTGTTCTACCAGCGGCAAATTCCTTAACAGCTTTATCAGTATCCGCAGTCACTGTTCCCGATTTAGGATTTGGCATCAACCCTTTTGGACCCAAAATTTTTGCTATCACTGCCAATTTTGGCATAATAGCTGGATCAGCGACAGCTATATCAAAGTCAATTTGACCGGTTTCTTTGATTTTCTTAATCAAAAGCTCACCTTCTGTACCTTTAAATACTGCGACTTTCTTGATCTTTCCAGTTCCGTGCGGAAGAGTCACGGTGGACCGAATAAGCTGATCTGATTTTTTCGGGTCAATACCAGTTCGAACGTGGACCTCTATATTACCGACAAATTTGGTGGTAGAAGTTTTTTTAGCCAAAGCAACAGCTTCTTCAACTGAATATTGCTTGGTTACGTCTATTTCTTTTTGAGCCGCTGCAAATCTTTTGTTCATGTTATTTAATCTCCACTCCCATTGAGCGTGCGGTACCGGCGACAATCTTTTCTGCGGCTTCGAGGTCATTGGCGTTCAAATCAGGAAGTTTTTGTTCGGCAATTGCTCGGAGTTGGGCTTTCGTAATACTACCAACTTTATTCTTCAACGGATCTCCTGAACCCTTAGCTATACCTGCTGCCTTTCCAATCAAAATCGAGGCGGGAGGAGTTTTAAGAATAAAAGTGTAGGACCGATCTTCGAAAATAGTAATCTCGGCTGGAACGACAATATCACCCATGGCTCCAGTCTTCTCATTGAATTCTTTCAAAAATTGACCAATGTTAATGCCGTGAGGTCCTAATGCAGTACCTGTTTGTTGGCTAGGTGTTGCTTTCCCTGCCTGAAGTTGTATTTTAACAATTGTCTTAACTTTTTTAGCCATATAATTGTTTTATAATTTTTTAACTTGTAAGAAATCTAATTCGACAGGTGTCTCTCGACCAAAGATGGACACCAAAACTTTAACTTTACCTTTTTCCTCATCAATTTCGGATACCTTGCCTTCGTAATCTTTGAAAGGTCCATCCATTATACGAACCAAATCATTGATAGTTACATCGATTTTGTACTTCGGCTCTTCCACGCCCATACGTTTTTGTAAAAAGCCCATTTCCGGTTCTGAGATTGGAGTTGGAATAGTTCCAGAGCCTACAAATCCCGTAACGTTTGGCGTGTTCCGAACGACATACCAAGAATCATCAGTCACAATCATTTCGACGATGACGTATCCTGGGAAAATCTTTTCCTCCACTGTTACTCTTTTACCATCCTTAATCTTGATCTTCTTTTCTTTCGGAACCAGGACATTGAAAATTTTATCTTCCATACCCATGGATTCAATACGTTGTTTCAAATTAAAAGCAACACTGTCTTCGTATCCAGAGTATGTATGTAAAACGTACCAATGTTTTTCACCTGTTACCTGCTGCCTTGCCATATTTTATTGTCTATTGATTACCCATTCAAAAAGCTTGGTCAAACCGTAGTCAGCAGATCCCAGATAAGCAGCGACAATTAAAGAAAGAATAATAACAGCTATTGTGACACGAATGACTTCACGTCGACTTGGCCAGACTACCTTCCCTAACTCTGCCCGAGCTTCTTTTATGAATTGAATTGGATTTACCATATTTGCCCTTTTTTAAAAGCCCTTTTCGGGGGCTTTTATTTACTGACTTATTATACACTATTTCGCACAAGTACGCAAATGGTGTGATTATTTAGGGATTACAATTGCTTTGGCAGTAATCACAACGGCTTTGGTTAAATCTTCTAAACTATCTATTTGAATCCGTTGACCAACTTTAATGCTAGAAAATGGAATAGACTTATTGGATCCAATTCGAGTAATTAAAGTTTCTGGAACTATAATTATTAACCTTGACTGACTCATGTACGCACTTGCGTTACTATTCTGAACTGGAACGAGTATCGGTACATTGATATAAATTTTGTCAGTTTCAAGTTTCGTTACTGTTCCATAACTAGTGTAAACTCTTGGAACTAGGGATTTCTCGGCGGTAGCAATTGGTTCAGGTGTGACAGTTTCTTTTTTTCTTGACGACGCCCACAACACAACCACAACAAGAATAAGAATTAGGGCTAGAACACTAACGATTGTTTTTTTGCTAGTTTCCATATATTGATTATTATGGTGCTACTTCTCTAAATGTCGGCACCCTGCTGCCAGCTGATTGACACAGTGTCGGGCCAAATGGTATGTCTTCAATTTTTCCGTTGCCAGAGGAATCATTATAAATAACGCGCCCTAAATTCGAGCAAATTTCAGTTTTTAAATTGGGAGATTGAGACCTAAATACAGCAGTGAAGTAGATATCAGATCTTGAATTGGCACCATCTTTTGTGAGTGTCCCGTCGACATCAAAATAATAACCAGGATTACCGTTAATAACCTCACACTCCACTGGATTTAGAAGAGGTCGAGCAGCAGGTGAAGTTAATGGTCCGTCTTCAGACGCATTATTCAAATCTTGAAAATTATTGGATGGATAATCACAAAACTTAGTAATATCGGCATCGTCAGTACCATTGTTGATGATTGTTATTTTGAATTTTAGTATATCGTTTTCCTCAATTTTCATGGTCATATTAAATGGGACGGGTACCCCTACCCCGGGTTTTTGTATAGTATCTATCGTTTTAACTGACGACGTGAGGTTAGCAAAACATTGCACTGCAAGTCTGGAACCGAAAGGTGCGGAGGGAGTACTTCCAACCTGATCTTTAGCGACAATGATATAATAATACGAATTATTGGCGACAACTGTATTATCGGTGTACGATAGGGGGTTATTAGCCGGACTATCAGCAATTTTGATCCAACCAATAGGGAACGCATTTGGAGGCTCGTCTTCAGTTCTCCAAACTTCATAACTGGCTTCACTAAGAACATCATTCCAACTAACCGTTAATTGCTCACAAGTTGAATTGACTACATCAGTAATAATTGGGGCTTTTGGTGGATAATATATTGTCCATGTAATGGTGCCGCCATTGGGAAGATTTTGAAATACACCGAGTGCAGGGTTTATTTGCGGCGGTGCATAATCTCCAAAATTTGGAACATTCGTGAGACTATAGTTACCAGCTATCCAATTTGTATATCGGGATGGGTCGTTAGAACAAGCATTACAATTAGCAGGTTGCGGTCCATTCAGCTGCCAATCTGTCGCTACATTGGTATTAACTATAATTGTTCCGCTCGCTTTTGTTACAAAGCTGACAATCGTCCCATATCCAAAACCTGTATTGTTTGAACCGATGGCACAATAATAGTAGGTGGTGTCAGGAATTAAGCCAATAAGATTTTGGGAATACGGCGAATAACCATTCCCAGAGCCAGCCGCAAAAGGAATTTTAGGTCCATTGGCATCGTTATCAAAGAGAGCGTCACAACTGCCAGGGTTAACAGTGCTGTATCTAAACCAAGCATTGGTAGCCTGTAAATTCGGATCTACTCGGCCATTCAAAGTCACAGAATTCGGTGCAGGATTCGTGGCTGGATCAGTAATCAACGTAGGGACAGCATCAAAACTGGCAGTCACAGTTCTGGCCTTACTCATAGTCACCGTACAAATCCCAACACCACCGCATCCTTCTCCAGCCCAGCCAGTAAAGGTACTTCCTGGATTCGCGGCGACTTCCAAAGTTACTACTTGTCCATAATCGAAGCTGACAGTTTGTTCCGGACAAGCATTTCCACAGTTAATACCCGCGGGAGTAGAAGTGATTGTTCCGTTCCCCCCTCCTGATTTAATTACTCTCAAGGGCTGAAAAGGGTCCACCACTGTAACTTTATTTGAAACTCTAAAAACAGTATTATCTGGAACCCAGTCCGGATCCGCAAGATCTACATTCATAAAGAAACCGACAAATTCATACACGCCAGGGCCAACATCCATTTGAAAACTACAAGCATACGATTGCGCAGCCCCTACCGTTCCAGCGTTATTAGTACACTGATCATCATTATCTGCCGTACCCGTGGTCACGAACCTAATTATCCAATTGTTAGGGTTAGTATCTCCCTCATTCATCAATCCTATCCAATTATCTACCGATTCCGGATCAAAATTTGCCCAACTTACCCGAACAAATTGTGATGGAAATACCACATCAGGTGCGGCTATAATTTCCGAATTTGCCGCGCAACAAACATTGCCTTGTTCAAATTGAGCGCCTAGCGATCTGTCTTGATTCATACTCACTGGTCCACAATTAGGGTCACTGTTACCTACTCCACACCCGCCAGTAACACCAACCCACTGAATAAATGGTCCGGTTAAATTGATTGCTTGAAAGGTCACCTGTGTGTCAAACGGTAAGACAACACTACAAATTCCATTGACATCAGGACCACCCTCCCATCTACAGTTAATTATTTCATTTCCAGACGGAAACTCCCGACCGATAACTTGTCCCCAGGCTGAACCATGTGGCCAGACGTTTAAAATTACCATTCCCGGGTCAGGGTCATTCACAGGAACAGTGCATCCTTGGAAAGGAGTTGGGTCAGGGACGAAGCCGGGCATACATTCAACCATTGCAGACCAAGTCCAACTATATATTGCTGCGTCGGAATTTGCAGCAATAAAAATAAATGAGTCGGCCGCTGTAGCTGGACAAGCAGGGTTAGAATTGATTATCGCTGGCATGGGAGCTTCTATTACAGGATAATTAATATCTCTCAGGTCAAGACCGCCCCCCGGTAAACAAGACGAATCCGGACCAGTGAGTCTTACAGCTAAGAAGCCATTAATATCAGCTCCAAATAAAGGATTGGATGGAGTTATAACTAAATTAACAGCAAACCAATTGACATAAGCGTTTGGTCCAACTGATGGATTACCGATGTTTGGAATGGTCTGACCAAACTCGGATCTTGCCATAAATTGAGAACCTGAACTACTTATGCCCTCTGCTTGAGCATGCTTTGCTGAAAAAATTCCTGCGCCCACTAAAAGTATTATAAGAAAAAAATATTTACGCATTACGGTTTAGGGTAAATTGTACCTAAATAGTAGATTTCTGTTGCCGCTGTTGAATTTGAGGTAAATAAATTATCCTCACCCTTTATGGTGACTATGCTTGTATTAACTACTAAATCTGTCCTTTCACCTGGTTTATCTGCTCTAACAGGGGCATCGGTATCGGTGATATCAATCACTGACTGCTTGAATGTAGTGCTTGAATCGATTATAAAAATAACCGTCCTATTTTTCTGACTTGTACTATCTTTAGAAATAGCAACTCCCTCAACGGTTATACTATTATCTGTTATTTTCGTAATCTTTCCTCGCATCTGTTCTGAATAATCATGATCATTAACTATGCGAGCAGTATCCTTCTTGTATATTAAAACGGCAAATACCACTAGTATGCTGACTATAAGTAAAACAGTTATTTTTTTATTCATGGTTCTAAGGTATTTTTGTTCGAAAATGCCTTACTAATTATATCATACTAAGATCTAAAATAAAAAGAAGGCAACTTCTGTGAGTTGCCCATAGTACCCGGCTAACGATTCACGTACCAGCTCTTGACCTTGAGATGGTTACCGACTTTATCGAAATCGATCGTCGGTACATTTTGCGCGTCCCTGGGGCCAGCAAAAATGCATTGACGGGTTGGTAATAGCTTCTGGTACTCATCCTCCCCGAGTTGCGTAGCGAGCAGTACGAACGAATATCTCTCGCCTTCTACGAAGAACCCGTCGCGAACTACAGGCCAACTTATGGTCCCAATTGTTCCACTCGCAACAAGGGGACAAGGGCCTAGCCGTGTCGCCTGATCGCTTTCACGGACAATGCCGACTGCAACATTGAGCCCGTACTGGTTCGTAAATGCCGTGTAACGACCCTCTATGTGTTCACCGAACCGGACGACGTCACCCTTCGGTAATACTTCTTGCATTTTTGTCTTGTCTGGGTTGATTCCGTCGGGGAATACCTGCTCGGTGGTGTATGGGACTGGAGGCGTCGGTGTCGGTGTTGGTGTCGGTGTTGGAGTCGGTGTTGGAGTAGGGTCAGGCGCGGTAGGACCGTTGCCTTGAGCTGTACCGCCACACGATGCGTTGGAGAGGACCAACGCCAAGAGACAGACCACGGTCAACGCGAACTGTTTCAGACGCATGAGCGTCCTCCTTGAAAATCATAGGTGAAGGTTATCCACACCTTGTATTAATTATAAGCTGTGGATAATCATATAAGCAATGAGCGCAAGTTTTTTCTTTTCGCCTAAAATAAAACCATCTCGACCAAAGGAGAAATCCCTCCGTACGGCTTGAAGAAGGAATTTCTCACTAACCTGCCTGCCGGCAGGCAGGTCGTTCGAAATGGTTAAATACTATATATCGAGATTCTTTACAGTCTTAGCGTGAGTCTGAATGAAATTTTTACGCGCTGCGACTTCGTCACCCATTAAAGTTTCAAAAATTTTCGAAGCTTTTTCGGCATCAGTAATACCAACCCTTAACATCACACGGTTAACAGGATCCATAGTTGTTTCCCAAAGTTGTGAAGGGTTCATTTCTCCCAACCCCTTATAGCGCTGGACATTCACACCTTTGATATTGACTTCCCCACTTTGTTCAGGAGCAGCTTCTATGATTTCTGCGACTTCCAGCTTCTTGTCCTTTGTCTGTTTCTTTTCTTTTTTATCAATTAAAAATCTTTCAATAATTTCGTTGCGCTGTTTTTCTGAGAAAGCATATTCAGCACTCTTGCCGTATTGAACTCGGAAAAGAGGAGGTTGAGCGATGTAAAGATAGCCACTTTCGATAATCGATGGAAAATAACGATAAAACAAAGTCAAAAGTAGTGTTCGAATGTGAGCTCCGTCAACGTCAGCATCAGTCATGATAATAATTCTATGGTATCGCAAATTTTCCAGGTTAAACTGATCTGCTACACCAGCACCCATGGCGATCACAAGATTTTTAATCTCCTGGTTTGCTAGCATTTTGTCCAAACGAGCTCGTTCAACATTCAAAATCTTCCCACGAAGTGGTAGGATTGCCTGAAAACGTCGATCACGTCCCTGCTTGGCTGATCCTCCAGCAGAGTCTCCCTCGACGATGTACAATTCTGATTCTGCCGGGTCAGATTCAGAACAGTCAGCTAATTTACCTGGCAAAGCTAGTCCTTCTAACACACCTTTACGGATTACAGCGTCGCGAGCAGCTCGTGCAGCTAATCTAGCTTTGGCAGCTAATAAAACTTTCTCTAAAATTTTCCCAGCATCCGCTGGGTGTTCTTCTAACCAAAATTCCAATGCTTGGCCCACTGCATCTTCCACAATTCCTCGAACTTCAGCATTGCCTAGCTTGGCTTTGGTCTGGCCTTCAAATTGTGGGTTCTGCAATTTAACTGAAACGATCGCTGTAAGCCCCTCTCGCATATCTTCACCAGTCAGTTTATCTGATTCTTTGATATAGCCGCTTTTGATCCCCCAGCTGTTTAGCGATCTAGTTAGCGCTGCGCGAAAACCAGTCAGATGAGAACCGCCCTCTGGCGTGTGGATGTTGTTTGCAAAAGTCAGGACAGTTTCTGTAAATTCATCAGTGTACTGTATCGCACACTCCACCATGACATTATCGGTGGTTTTACTCACAAACATCGGAATGGTCTTCACGACTTTATTCCGATTGATATGCAAAATGTAGGAAACTAAGCCACCCTCAAAATAATATTGATACGTAAATCCATTCCGCTCATCTGTGATGACTAAATGGGCGCCGCGAGTGAGGTAGGCCTGCTGACGATAATGATCTAGGACAAATTTCAAATCAAATTCCAGCACTGTAAATATTTCCGGATCAGGTTTCCAGGAAATTTTGGTACCCTTTTGCCACGGATCTTTCGGTGAAATTTTGCCGACGAGTTTTACTTTGCCAGTCGGTTTGCCCCGTTTATATTCTTGGGTAAAAATTTTGCCATCCCGACGAACTTCAGCTTTGACCCATTCAGAAAGTGCGTTTACGACAGATACACCCACTCCGTGTAAACCTCCTGATACTTTGTATCCTGATGCATCGCCCCCAAATTTACCACCAGCATGAAGTACAGTCAGCACTGTTTCCAGTGCTGACTTTTTCGTTTGTTTATGAATATCTACCGGAATACCACGTCCATCATCAATTACTGAAGCTGAATTATCAGGATGGATGATGATCTCAATTTTTTTGGCGTGCCCAGCCATGGCTTCATCAATTGAGTTATCTACGACTTCTTTCAGTAAATGATGAAATCCTTCCTTGGCCGTATTGCCGATATACATTCCAGGACGTTTGCGGACAGGCTCTAAGCCCTCGAGAACAGTAATCTGCTCGGCTGTATAATCCTTGTCCTTTTTCAACTTTTTCTCGTCTGTCATATGTTTATATTATAGCAAAAATCAGGCTAAAAATAAAGGGATTTTTACTTAGCGAAGTTGCGCATTATATAGGGTTTTTGTCTGCTCATAAAGCTTGTTTTGGAGTGGCTCGACTTCTTCTGTTTTCAGGGTTCGGTCCGGACTTCTGTAGACGATACGATAGGTGTAACTTACCTTATCTTTTCCAAATTTTTCTTCATTTTCAAATTTATCAAGCAGTGTAACTTCTTCGATCAAATCACCGACAATGTCTCGGATGAGATCAAAATAATCATTCGGGACAAAACTTTTATCCACGACGAATGATATATCCCGAGTAATCGGTGGATACTTGCTTACCTCGACAAATTTCTGACCTAATTTGAGTTGCTTCGTCACTCGTGGGTCTTTTGACCAAAGCAGGCGGATGTCTGGCAGCGACATGGAGGCAATTGCCAGTCTTTCTAACCCAAATCCGAATGCCCAACCATTGTATCCACTTAAACCCAAATTTGATAACACCGTTTTCCTGACGATGCCTGAACCTAACAATTCAATCCACTTCCCATTGATTTCAGTTTCCATCTCGAAACTCGGATCCGTGTAGGGAAACTGATGATCATAAAATCTAAAATTTGCTTCGAAAACATTTTTAGCGATGTCTGACAGGGCGTTTTTCAAATCTTCTGGTGTAATGATCTTTTTTTCATCCGGCGCTATCAGCCAAGCTCCAAATTGATGAAAAACATTCATATGCGTCCGGTCGATCTCGTCTTTGCGATAAACCTTACCATAACAAATTGCTCCCAGTGTTTCTTTATTCGCAATTCTTTTCTTCACTTCTGGATTGCTTAAATAATAATACCAAAACACGGTGTCATGAGTTCTTAAAACGTTTTCCTCATCAACGTAATAACTATCTGACTTGCTGCGCGCCGGGTGCCCTGGCGGCATGTTGAACAAATCAAATAAAACTTCGGTCGGTACTATTTCTGGTATTTTTATAACATCAAATCCTTTTAGGCTCTCTACTCTGGAGGCGCGATCAACAATTTCTTTCAAAGGACTGCCCTCTGTTCGTGATAAATCAGGCATATTTAAAAACCGAAGCATTCGCTTCGCATCTGCATCCGAGCGTTCTTCAAGTATTTTTCTAAGTTCAACTTCTCTTTGTGATTCAACAGTAATATTCATGAGCTGATCTACGAAAGTACGAAATCTCGAATTACGAACTGTTCGTAGTTTATCTTAGCAAATCAGCGGAAAAATTGCTACCAACTGGCGAGCTGTCTTTGAGGATCATTATTTCTGGCCTTTCGGACTTTAGTCCTAAGTCCAATTCAAACGCAGCACAAATCATACCTTGGCTCTCCACTCCACGAATAGTGGCTTTAGATAAAACTGTATTGTTGTAAGGAATTTTTGCACCAGGTAATGCCAGAGCAACGATCGCGCCTTCTTCAAAGTTCCAAGCCCCACAAACAACTGGACCAATTGTATTCTGACCATCTGAAAGTTCGATCACTCGGAGCCGATCAGCATTCGGATGCTTCTCAACTTTGATAACTTTGGCAACGATGATATTATCAAAAACTTGTTCCTTGCTCGCGAATAAATTTTTAAGCCCATTTATATTCATTCGTATACCTTTTTATAGTATTAACCACTTCGAACGACCTGCCTGCCGGCAGGCAGGTTAGTGAGAAGTCGCTCTTACGAGAACTCATTCTCAAAGGAGAGATCTCTCCCCCGGATCAAGTCCGGGGTCGAGATGGTATTATCTACGTAGTGAACTACGTAACTATGTCATTCCAGTCGGGATGACACTAGGTTATTTCGTGAACTTAAAAGTTGTCACTATTTCAGTAGCAATGTTCTCTGGTGCAGAGACATCATAAGTCTTTCCAGATTTTTCTATCAGGTAGGCATCAATCCCAACCTTAGTCCAAACTGAACCGTTTATAGTTACTGTTGTTGAGGTCTTACCCTTCAAAAAAGGATCTTGAGCTAAAACCGTAGCGAGCTTAGTTGGGTATACATCAATTCTAGCTTGGTAATCTTGAGCCAAATCATCAACTCTGATCCCGACAAATATTCTTTTGCCCGCGTCTGGCAAATAGTCGCTAAGACTTGCATTGGTCTCTACTACACTGTCCCAAGTGACCGGATACTTGAATTCAAATCCGTATTCTGTATTTGAATAAATCTTCAGTTCAGGCTCAATCGGTTTGAGAGTCGTATTTGTCGGCTCGTGGGTTCCGTACTGTTTTATCGCTGCCTCTATTTGTTGCAGCCTGGTTTCGCTCAATTTATTCCCTGGAGTAATCGGATCATAACCACCTTTGAGCTGAAAGCCATCTGTCCAGTTATTTGTCCTAGCTATTGTTCGCGTATCAGTGATTTTATTATCCGGTTCCGTCAAAAAAATATTAATTTCATCGCCATCGGCAAGCCCATCTTCGTCTGTATCCGGGTTAATCGGATTTGTATCAGCTTTAAATTCGTTGTAATTATTCAAGCCGTCCTTATCAGGATCAGCATTTTCAGCACAAGTGCTCTCGGATGCGCAAACTTCTACGTTGAAATACTTACCCAGCCAACTTTTGCTCAAACGACTGACCGGTTCGTCTTTTTTGGTTTTACTCCCTAGTAAATAATATGCACCACCGGCCAAGATAGCGATAATAATCACTGCCACGACTATATAAAATAAACTGTTGTTGCCTGATTTCGGTTTCGATGGCATGACAGGAGCCGGCTCTGTCGGTGGGTACGAAGGTGTCGTAGACGCCATCGGTGGGGTGCTAGGTCTAAAATTCCGATCTTGTGGCATGACACTAAAAATCGGATCCACAGGTTCTTCTCCAGCTGGCGAATTGTTGGGCTTTGTTTCTTCCATTTTTTGTTATTAAGTTTTTTCGTGCATTAAAATAAATAATTCCAAAGATACAAATGCGAGAACCAGGAAGGTGGCATTCAACCAGGTAAACCATCCTTGGTGCAAGAGAAAAAATGAGATGACCAAGATCAATGACAGCCAGCCACCCTGTCTACTCGCTGACGAAATATAGTTGTGTAAAAATTCACGTTGGCCAAAAATTCGGCGGAGGTAAAACCCCAAAATCGTGGTGATCGAAAATCCAAAAATTGCGAGCAGTGCGTATACCAGTAAAGCGTACCCTTGACTCGGTGGAAACGAGTTTATAATCCACCCTAAAGCAGAAATGCTTATAATCAAAAGAACAAGTAATGTAATTAGGTAAAATCGTATCTTTAGCACACCCAGTATATCAACTTCGATAATGGTTTTTGAGTTCGCTTTTGCGAATAAAACCAAGATCAATAATATTTTTTCTTAAAATCATAAATTAACGCTAAATTACAAAAACCATTTTAATGCAAAAGCATCGAAGTTGTATTACTGGGCACACTTAATTATACCATACTAAGATTGAAAGTGCCTAAATTTGCAGTCATGGGAGACTCTGCGATCCAAACTGTCGAAGTTGCCAGCTTGAACTGTTTCAATAATCTGTTCAATTGTTTTTAGCAATTTTTCCTGGAGTTTGATAATTTCGTCTTTAGTGCCCACAAATTCTCCAGAGTCTTCCAAACCATTCAAAAACCAATAACTGAGTGATTTTACTTTTTCTTTAAACTCCTCTTCTGCCGCCCACTGATAAATCAAGAGCTGCTCTTTATCTACAGTCGAGAGCTTGTCTTTGACAGCACCTGTTTTGTAATCAACGATATCAATCGTGCCTGACGAATTAATATCTCCCCGGTCAATTTTACCAACAAATTTGTATTTACCCAACTTCAGCTTGAATGAGCGTTCCAAAAACTTAGGTAGTTTAGGATCTTTCGAAAACTTTTCGAAAAAGTTATTCAGAAGCTGTGGTCCCAATTCACGATACTTTTGCTTTTGAATTTTATCCGCAAACCAATCATCAACCCAGCTATCATTATAAAATTTAATGAGCAGTTCTTTTTTTGGGATTTGTAATTTGTCATTTGTCGCTTTTCCAAATAAGTCAGGTTGCTTCTGCGAATTCAGTTGGATCATAGTTTTCAAAAATTTCTCCAACGTTTTGTGGATAGTCACACCAAACGACAATTGGGCTTCTCCGGGAAGAGGTAACCGATAAATATATTTATATTTATATTCCAGAGGACAATGCAAAAAAGTCGAAATTTGTGAAAATGAAAAGGTATCAGGAAGTTTGAGCTTGGTTTTGACATTGATCAACGCTGGTTGCTTAACGAAAAATACTTGACCCACTGGACCAGTTTTTGCTATCTCCTGCTCCAATCCTAATTCAACCAAAAATCGTGAAGGCTTTTTGTGGGTTACCCCGCCGTAATCATCAGCCCAGGTTAGATACAAAAATCTTTTGGCCCGCGTGGCTGCGACATAAAATAAACGGCGTTCTTCCATGAGGTGCACATCGCCTTCAGGCAAAATTTCTTTAACTAATTCCTGCGGCAATTCTATCTGCTCACTGCGAGGGCGGGATGGAAAGCGTTGATCGACCATGTTCACTACAAAAACACATTCAAATTCTAATCCTTTCGCAGCATGAATGGTCATGACCTTGACCGCTTCCGGACCAGCTTCGAGATTTGAAAGCATTTGCCCGGCATCTCCTGATTCAAGTTCCAGTCGAATTTGATTCAAGAAACCTTTCAGTGATTTGTCAGCGTTTTCTTCTTCATATTTCTGGGCTTTCCGATAAAATTGTTCGAGCAGAGATCGATTTTCACTATTTTGAATAGAATCTTCCAGTAGAGTTCGCGTTAGCCCTAAATCATCGAGAATCTTTACAATAAGCTCAGAAACCGGGCGTTCACTTGCTAGTCTTGTGTGTCTCGCTATCAAATTTAACAGTTCTTCAATTGGTTTAGAATTCCGAACCTCTTTAATCACTTCGTACAAAGACAGGGTTTTACGTTTAGCAATCCCTGAATAATTAATCAAATCTTCTTCCGCAATCTTGAATTTCTGCATATTTAAAACTCGAAACAAATTTTCACTTTCGTGATAATTATCTAGGAGTCGAAAGTAAGCCAGTAAATCAAGGATAAACGGTTTGCGGTAAAGTCCTCTGTTAGCCACAAAAATATAGGGCACGCCTCGTTTCGACAATTCTGCTATAAAAGCTTCTGCGTGGTCATTTGCTCGGACCAAAATAGCAAAGTCATTAAAGTTGAAATTCTCGGCTTCAGTGAGTTCAATAATTTTGTCGATAGTTTGAGTGGCTTCATCGTAACCTGTTTTAGCGTGAATCACGGCGATTTTTCCTCCATCTGGGGTCTCGGCCTTTAATCTTTTGGAAATCTTCAGCTTCGACTCTAATCGCTCCGGATTATTCTGCTGAATAAATCGATAAGACATATCCAAAATTGTCTGTGTCGAGCGGTAATTTTCTGTCAGTGTTATTTCCTTCGCTTTTGGATAATCTTCCTGGAATTTCAAAATATTCGAGATCGATGCGCCGCGAAATTTATAAATTGACTGGTCATCATCACCAACCACGGTAATATTATTCTGTGCAGCCAATAATTTAACTAACTGGTACTGGGCCAAATCCGTATCCTGAAATTCATCCACTAAAATATATTTATATTGGTCCTGATATAGTTTCAAAATCTTGGGTCGGGTGCGAAATAATTTCAAAGTATAATTAATTAGGTCTCCGAAATCGAGATACCCTTCGTCCAAAAGCAATTTTTGATATTTATGATAGGCATTGGCCACTTCGGTAATGCGATTTTTTTCTTGAATTTCTACGCTATCCTTCTCCAGTTTTAATCCTTGAGCATAATCCAAATATTCATGGGGTGTGACTTCTTCACCTTTGGCGCGATTAAAATGTTTGAGTAGCGCGTGAATAAATTTATTCGGATTGCCTATGGGTTTGTAATAATCCAAATCAAAATCATATAGATGCTTTTTCATCAGCATCCAGGCTTGCGTATCAGTAATCACTTTGAAATCACCTGGTAACCCTACATCAAGCGCATGCTGGCTCAAAATCTTATGTGCAAAGGCATGGAAGGTAGAAATCTGAATCTCGGAATATCCAAGTGGCATCAGTAAATCAACGCGCTCTTCCATCTCTCCAGCTGCTTTTTCAGTAAAGGTCAAAGCCAAAATTTCTTCAGGCTTAGCCAAACCTTTTTCGATCAGCCAAGCAATTCTGCGAGTCAGGACCGTTGTTTTCCCAGTACCTGCACCCGCAATAATCAAAAGTGGCCCTCCGCCAGTTGGCGGACCAAAAGTCACAGCTTTTTCCTGCTGTTTGTTTAGGCCTTTAAGTGTTTCAGATTGTACTTTTGTAGCTTCTTTTTTCATCTTGAGTTCATTATACACTTGGACATAAAAAAATGGCCAGCGCGTAATCGTTACGCGCTGGCCTGCGACCTGATGTCTAGTGGCGGAAATGACGCCTACCAGTAAACACCATCGCGATTTTGTTGTCATCGGCAATCGCGATCATCTCTTGGTCATACTTCGATCCACCTGGCTGGACCACTGCTTGAGCACCTGAAGCGATCACTGCGTCCAACCCATCGCGCTTGGGAAAAAAAGCGTCTGAGGCAGCGACACAGTAGTTCCCCCGGTTACGCCGGAAATCAAGCAGAGCTCCACCAGCGATGAGTGCTGATGCTACCCTGCTGGGCTGACCGCCGCCGATACCAACCGTAAGGAAATTTCGAGGTGGATTGGCACCTGCAAGCAACTCCCGCTTGCCGAACACAATGCTATTCGATTTGACATGGGCGCATACACGCCATGTAAACCGAAGTTCTTCCCACTGCTCCGGGGTTGGTTGAACCTTGCTGACGACACGTAACAGCGGATCATTGTTGGGCCAAGTAAGTCTCGCTTCATCGACGCGGTCGACTTCCTGCAACAACGCTCCGCCCATTTCCGGGGTGAACTCCGTTGTGGCATACGGCGCGCTGTCGACCAGGACTCGGAGTTCAGGCTTACTTGCCAGTACTTCCAGGGCGTCGCTATCGAAACCAGGAGCAATGACACACTCCATGAAGGTTTGCACGATCGCTTCTGCGGTCTCGACATCGACCTTGCTATTGAAGCCAGCGATGCCGCCATACGCTGAAAGCGGGTCAGCCTCCCGAGCATTGACATAGGCAGTACGCAGCGCCTCAGTCGAGGTGGCCACACCGCAAGCACAGAGGTGTTTGACAATCGCTGCGGCGCGATCCTCGAATGCCAACGCCGTCCGACGAGCAGCAGCAGCGTCCCGGATGTTGTTGTAGGACAACTCCTTTCCTTGAACCAGGTAAACCGAAGAAGGGGACCCGAATTCTCTGTAGTATCCGCCAGCTTGGTGCGGGTTTTCTCCATACCGGAGGCTCCGATCTAAGACATAGATTCGACTGAAGTGTCGAGGCAACGCGCCCGATGACGGGATGACATAGGGATTGTCGTTGTCGTCGAAGTCCACACTGCTGTCGAGATGGCCGACAATGAAAGCGTCATACTGCGCGGTGTGGTAAAGTGCTTGTTTAGCCATTTCGAACCGGAAGCGTTTGGAGTCCTCCGGGTGATCCAACGCAAGGAGAACAGCCTCGTAATCGTATGGGTGCACTACGACGAGCACGTCGCGGAAGTTCTTGGCTGCGGCACGCACGAGGGAAGGACCACCAATGTCAATCTCCTCGATCAACTGATCGAAGGTAGCGTTTGGGTCGGCGGCTTTGTTCTGAAACGGGTAGAGATTCACTGCCAGCAAATCGATCATCGTGATGGCATGGGTGATGGCTGCGACGCGATCAACCTGTACGTGACGTCTGGCGAGAATGCCGCCGTGGATCATCGGGTGAAGCGTTTTCACACGTCCGTCCATCATCTCTGGAAACCCGGTGACGTCGGAAACCGGAGTAACCTTTAGCCCGGCTTCTTCAAGTGCCCTCGCTGTGCCTCCAGTTGAGACCAGTTCGAAACCGCGGGCGACGAGACCTTTCGCAAACTCGGTCAGCCCAGTCTTGTCGGAAACGCTAAGCAATGCACGTCGCTTTGTCATGCCTATACTCCTCTTGGAAATTGAAAAACCAAGCCTTTCGGCTTAGCTCCTGTAGGCGAATACTACAGCTTTGTAGGCAAAAAGAAAAGAGGACCATAGTACGATCCTCTGGATCAAAAAGCCTTAGGAGTCAGCATATATACCCATGTGACCTTCGTACGCGCGGCCCAGTACAGAGTTTCACTCCTTGTGAAGACATTTCCGGGCTTGGGCACGCGCTCGGAGATTAAGAGCTCGGTAAACCGTTCGTCGTTGATGACGAGCAGATCACATGGACTGAATACATCACGACTCACACAATCGTCTGGGGTGACGTGTCCGAGGCTGATGATTCGTTCGAGCTCGTGACTTGCACGATGGTAGACGATCCTTAGCGGGCGTGAACCAACCCTGCCCCGAATTCGACGAAACACTCGACTTAGATCGGTAACTTCTCGGGGACTGAATCCTGGAGGTGCTGTGTATGTCATTTCCACGGCTAGCTCCTTCCTTTTCGACGTTTGAACTCTTCTGGAGTAATCGCAGCACCGTCGCGTTGAATGTCATAGAGGCTCGGAATCGGAGTCTGGCAACTCTGGCAATTCGGAGCGCCATGATTCTCACAGGTGGTAACCTCCACGCGCCTTGGCGTAGGCATCAACCGAATATCCACACCTTGCAAGGTGGCGTCGTACGGCGACGAATCCATATCAATCCTCCTGCCTGCGACGATAGGCCGCTTGTCAGGAATATATTTTACCACAAAATCAAAAAGCCAGCTTTAAAGCTGGAGGTTACCTAGTTGCCCATATGGCCAACTAGGTAACTGGTGTTCCCGACAGGAATCGAACCTGCAGTCTCACCCTCCGGCCACCGGCCCAACGTGTCCATAGACATTGGTGAGTATTTACGACACCTTCATAACCTATATTAGCAAAAATTCGTGATTTGGGCTAACCAAAACCCCTTCGTTCACCCCTTCGTTCTGAACTGCGTTGAATGACGGGGTAGCGACAGCCATTCACCCTTACAAACACAGCTATTTTATCGTTTGGCCTTGTGCCAAAACTTACCCCGACTACACTCCGCCTCGCCAAGCTCGTCGTCGTGCCCGCCCCTCCGCGCCTCGCTTCGCTCGGTGCTCGGGGCTCCGTTCTTGAAAAAAAGGAAGAAGTGGAAAAAGAAAAAGGTGGAAGAACAAAGGATGGCTGGATACGAAAAATTCCCCTCCGGCCTCCGCCGGTTGCTGAATGTCTGAAAAAAAGACCCGTTGAAATGTGTGTGTGGGAAGTAAGGAAACCAGCGTCGGCCTACGGGGAAAGGCCGGAAACTGCTATAATGAGCTAAATGCTATGTCTGAACATAAGCTCCAAAGATTCGTCCGGAGCGGTGCCGCGTCCGGCCAGTTTCGTATCCAGCCACGCGACATCGCGCTTATCAGGGATATTGCCTCGTATCAGTTTTTGAGCTCCGCTCAAATCTTGGCTTTACACCCCGGAAGTAGGCGCAACCTTCAGCGAAGATTGACCCTGCTTTTTCGCCTCGGCTATGTGGAGCGTCCGCTCGCGCAGAAGGACAACTCCCTGCCTTCCGACTTCCTCGTTTACTCTCTCGGCAAGAAAGGCGCGTCCCTCGCCTTCGCTGATAAGCGCGATGTGCAAACTTGGGTCCGGCGCAACGCCAAGATTTCCTCGCCCAATCTCGCTCACGCTTTGATGGTATCCCAGTTTCGGACGGCCTTGATGCTCGCTCTCCCGAAGCGAGGCGGTGAAGTTGCGCGTTGGCTTCAAGGTTACGACCTGAAAGATGAGCTAACCGCCAAAGGCCGCTCGCCCGCCTTAGTCCCGGACGGATTTTTTACCGTAAAACTTGGCGGTAAGCAGTGGCATTTCTTTTTGGAAGCCGACCGCTCCACTATGACCCATCACCGCTTCTTGGCGAAGATGCGGACATACTGGACATGGTTTGTGGAGAAAACCTATAACGACCATCTCCACTTTCAAAGTTTCCGCGTCCTCACCATCACCAACACCGCCGGACGGAGGGATAACTTGCGCGTGGCGACCAAAA